>Ga0049105_1000573_pt1 | contig 13349 bp, 10 predicted proteins | sample WorMetvaBAHAMAS1_FD_61260 | JGI IMG/M metagenome (GOLD analysis project Ga0049105, IMG submission 61260) | Worm MetaG Olavius vacuus BAHAMAS.1 | ecosystem: Host-associated > Annelida > Digestive system > Unclassified | place: Germany: Marburg | collected 2013-04-09
AAGATGGTTGGCGGAGGAAGGGTAAACCCAATACTGTTTTCATGCATCATGTAGGGTATCAAATCTTCCCGACCCCTGGTAAATATAGCCTCAAACCTAGGATTAAAATCAGCAAAATTATTAAAAACGGAACTACTCGAGGAATATCCTTAAAGTTGTTTCAAATGCACCCGACTACGTTTCTCAGAAACTGCTAAAATATCAGAGTAACAAACTTTCACATCCAAATCCGTCCAGCAATACTCTCCAAACATTGAGGCACTACAATAAACAGCCAGCGCATTACTTTCATCAGACCTGGGATATGAATGCAAGCCCATGCTAGTAACCGTTCCAGCACAGTGCTAAGTCAGAGGGAGAGCTATGTAACAGAACATCAAAAGGTGATAATATTACCTTTGGCACAAAAGGCGGAGTCAACGTTCGCTTTTTCAAACCTTCCCAGTTGAAACCCTCAAACCATTTGTGTTTTTGAACATCTTTCACGCCGTTATTGCCGTAACCGAGTCGTTCTGATGGACTTTCTCTGTCAACAGTTATCAACTTAATAAGATGAGTAACATCGGTCACTGATCACACATCCACACAATTATACCAAGTTATTTGAAAACCTCTCGATGAACAAAATTATGGCAACTATCTTTGGCAGATTTACATGGAATACAGTGAATCAAATTTGTTCATGCTGTCATCAGAAAAAGTCCTATTACGATAGCTTATATTTAAATTATAACAGTAAATGTACCCTAGACAACTTCACAGTGGGCTACCGACCGACATAGCCGTTTTATGACGTGTCGAGCGTGTTTCGTGATAAAGCGTGGGAACTCCATAGCGTCAATGCCGCGAAGTATCAGATTATAGGTCTTCATTGGATCAGCCGCTGTGAATGGAGGACTGCAAATTAACAACAAAACAGCGGTTAAAGTTCAGCACATTTCACAGCCACAAAACAAACATTTTTTACGTCTTTATACTTCGATTACTTTATTAAGGCGCGTCTATACGAACACAAGCCCACGTATAGCAAACGATGTGAAAACCCACTCATTAGTAAAATGTCATAAATTAAAAATTGTCACCTTCCAGTCAGCAGTTCGTAAGTGAAGATTCCAAGAGACCAAAGGTCGGTGGAAAAGTCGTGGCCCTTGTTGAGCAAAACCTCTGGAGCAACATACTCCGGTGTACCACAAAACGTCCACGTCTTGTGTCCAAAGCCAATGTGTTTGGCAAAACCAAAGTCGACCTGCACAATTCAGCTGCACTGATGCACACAAACTAAACGTTCTCATCGTGAACTGTGAAACTGAGCACAGTGTTAAAGACGTAAAAATAATTCTGTACATTATTGTTGCTCTGACCATGAATGCAGATCGATAACAAATTGGGTGTACCTTTCACTTCAGTGTGTCTCGTACGCACACTAAACATCTGATGATTCTAATCGCTTCAGATATCCCCTACTGGCAATCGAAATGGCTTTGCTGGTACCCAAACCACCCTTGCCTCATAAGTTAGGGCAGCTGTAGATTTAATAAGTAAAATCAGAACATCTTCCTCTTAGACCTACACGCAATTTTTGACATGTGGTAACGTCTCTATACTCTCTTCACCCCATAGATATATGCAAAACTCAAGATTGCGTCCAGGGACGTTTCGGAGAATGGTAGCTACCGTGGGATGCCACTGCCGGATTAATGCAAGTAATAGGGTGGCAGGAGGCCCGTGACACGCGTGAATCCCTGTTTAATTGTTTAGTGTGCTACTGGTTACAGCAGCGCCGGCGACAGGAAAATAGTTCTGAGGGGCAAGCTTTAGCTTTGGGGCCGACCCTGCCCCTCCCCTTCCCATCCCTTCCCTCCTCTGCCCCTCCCCTCCCCCTTTCCTCTCCCCTTCTCTCTCCTGCCCTCCCCTTCCTCTCCTCCCTTCACCGCGAGAGCGCTGTAAGCTCCCCCAACGGGGTTTGGGGCGGAGCCCCAGCCGACAAACGATTTGGTGCATCTTAGCCTTAAAATCTGACATCTAGTGGCAACAATTTTAATAATTTCTTCTATTGTAAAACGTTTATTATGACGGGCCAGCCCTCTGGGAGGGGGCAGATTTTATTCAGGGGGCAGGCCCCCTGCCTTCCACTGGTGCCGGCGCTGGGTTACAGTGATAAATTTTAACATTTCACTAACACAATGCCAACATTATCATTCGACGATAAATTCTTCATCAATGTAAAAGTTCTAACAGCAAAACACAGGGCTTACATACCAGCTTTGCGTAGCCCAAGTTATCGAGAATAAGGTTTTCTGGTTTGAGATCGCGATAGACGATGCCTTTATTGTGCAGGTAGATGAGCGCTTCGATCACACACGCCACATAGAACCGCGCCATTGTGTCATCAAACACGCCTCTGTCATTGTCACAACAATCATTATTAAAAGTCTGACGGCTGCCGTTAATTTTAGCTCTCAGGGTCAAAGGTCAAGGTCAAAATGCCCGCTTTTATTCGACTTACAGAACCAACTAAGATACATTAAATTACCATGTAAAATTGCATCAAAATGTGATCAGTAGTTTTCAAGTTAGCAATGTTCTTCACAAAAAATATGAAAATAGCCTTCAAGGTCAAAGTTCATATCATATACAGTGCCAAACAACTGAATTACCATAGCATAGATGTTATAATTTTTTAAATTTTTCAACAAAAACCCGATTATAACGTTTTTTTACCTTTTAAACTTTTTTATTAATAAAAAAGCAGACAAGGTTTCACAAATAATAACACAACATAGGGTGTATTTTACTCTTGGACTACTGATGATGAATGTTCCTAGTTTTTCTGTTGCAGTTGTTGCTGTGTTATTTGAACAGGCACCAATGTTTCAACTATAGCAACGTTTTCTGTCAAAATTTGCTCACTTTTTTATTATTTGTATAAAATAGTTTATACATTTTTTTACTCTTACTTGAACGTTTAATACAACTACATGTATTTATAACAAATGAGCTCATGAACACAGGCAGACAGACACCTGTCACGAAGTAGTGTCCACAGTTCACCGCCAAGACACGCTTCCATTAACATGTACAGGTACTTGTTGTCTCTGAACGTGCGGTATAACCTGCAACAGTATAGCCGACAGTAATAAAACAGATTAGTGGCCTCCCGCATTGGCAGAATACTGCAAACTGCATTATACAGCAGTATTCACAAGCCCACATATTGTGTATTGTGTTGTTAATCAATGCTGTCACCTTTGAGCATTAACCTAAGCTCTGAGACATTGAAATGTGAGACCGACCTGGTCTTGACGTCAGCAATGTTGGTCCACGCCTTTTCTGTATCGTATCCATTGATCTTATGTTAATAATGGTATGAACCTATGACAGTAGGCTAACTAGGCCACGTTGCTCTAAAAATTATCAGAAATGCACTGAATTCTAAACCTTAAATGGCTTAAATAGTCTCAGACTGCATCACTTTACAGTAGTTTGTATAACTTTTCGGAGAGATCTCCCAATGTGCCTCAGGTTGTCCTCAAGAAATAGACTGGGCCCGCCCCTCATGCTTAGTACTTATACCAAGCAGCTGCAATTAGTAGCATCTACCTCTTTAGATGTCTCCTTGTGTCTCCCCGGTCATAACTCGAAACATCGTCCGGGTCGCCCAAGAAACAGATACCGTAGTTAGATCTTTTTCGTCAGGATTCTAAATGTTTCCCTGCTGATTTATGGAAGGCGATCCGTCGTGGTCATGGTGTAAGAATGATGCTACAGTCCTCGTCGGCTATGTGGACATAATGATGATCATAACAGTACATCGTTCAAGTTAACGCTAACAGGATGAGCTTCTACGTTGAGCTCTTTCATATCAGCAAATGAATCGTTGCAGAACGAAAGGGCAATCTGTACCTGATGATGAAGTCGGACCTGGCGTCGACCATCGTCCACTTCTCGTTCAACACGTGTTCCTGCTGATGTGTCTCGACGATGTGATGTTTCTTCATCTGCTTCAGAGCGAAAGTTCGCCGCGTTTCATTGCCAACCTGTACCTGTCCGTTCACGTACCACACACGGTGCCTCGATAAAACATGCAAGCTGAGTAAGCAACATAAGCAGAAAGTGAGAGTTATGGCCAGTGTAATTTTTAGCTTGGAATCTACCAGCCGGCAGCATTGTCAATCACGTGACATGCATTACTTTCACTGTTTACTGCGATGCACCAAAGTAACACAGCAGCAGTGAGTCCACGTAATTTCTCATGGAACGTCTACATAGTATACAGCGCCTCTGTATCTTCGGACTTTATGGCGCTATACAAATGCTGTTATTATTATTATTATTATTATTATTACTTCTTTAGCACAGCCGTGCAAGTTTAATGGCTGATGCAGCAACAGTCACTAATTTCTATCAAATAAATCGCTCGTCATTTTTGTTCAATCCACGTCAAACTGGGAGAGGAGAAGATATAGAGCAGTCATTCCACATTAACTCTAATGTTTCAGATTTGCTATAGTTCCTCGCATTTTTTTAGTGAAAGCACATATACACAGTGGTGAAAAAATCAGTGTTCTTTTGCTCATAATTTATTTTAGTGGCACAATAAAAACTGGCCCAGCACATGTGTAAGTGAATGTGTGTACCTGTGCCTTTTACGTCTGTGTTTGCTGTCTGTGGTGCAATAAACGAATATATAAGCTCAGGGGCGACGTCAAGCAGCGACGTCAAAGTCCTCCACTGCTGAGGCTCAACGCCGTTCACACTACGTACGACGCCATACGACGACGTCGTAATCGAGCACGTTGATTTCTACGGCAGCGTTCACACACACTGCGTCGCCGTACCGTACGGTGACGGACGCGACAACGAGCTCGATTTGTGTGGCATGTTGCGTTGCGTTGCCGTCCGTCGCCAACGCAAAAAAATTGTGCCCATTGACAACAACGGTAAGTAGCATATAATTTAGCATCTGCAGTGTCCTGCGTCGACGTACGGCGCCGTACGCAGTGTGAACGGGGCTTAAGATGTGGCTATATGACACGGGTAAGTTTTCTAAAGCATCGTTACCATGCAACAGAGAAATCGTTCAGATTGTGTTCAACAAGTTACATTACCAGTTTATAATGTTATTACGCTCTACAGCTATGCAGCGGGCAACTAAACTATTTCACTAGAGATTACCAGCTCGACGCGCCCGAATCCGCCGACACCAAGCGTTGCAATAACGGTTATATCCGACAACGTCACGTTTTGCAATTCTTTCAATACGTCTTCACTGAAACAGCCGCAAGACACGAAAAAATCTCTTAATATGGAGGTCCATGAACCTGCAGAAATGTATTAATTATACATAATCGGCCTATGCGTTAAAACTAAACATATCATTAGCATAATCACTGAGTTGTATTATTACTGCTATCAGTGTACTGGTAACGAGAAACTTGACAACACGTAACAAAGCTCTCACTGATAAACAACTCTGCATATCTGACGGATGATGAAAATCAGCATAAAATTCTGTATTTTCGTGAAAAAGCTGCATTAAAATCCGTTCAGTGGTTTTCGAGACATTGCTTCTCAAAGGTAGGCCATTTTCTGGGTCCGCCACATTCACCACGGAAGGACGGGCATAGATTTAAACGTTTCCAAGACAAAGTATGTTCGGGACTTTCATTTGCAGTCCTTCCTCAAGCAGCATGTGAAAACTAAGCGATTTAAAAACCGCTCTTGCAAATAGGTACGCCCATGCGTTGGGCGCATATACATATCACGCGCCAACCCCCTCCTTCCCAGGCGCGTGAGCCCCCCCCCATTAGGCCTATATACACGGAGCACTTGCGCGGTCCATTCAGTCTGCTGTATGTCGATGTATGGGGAGTCTGGTTGGTTCTGGACTTGCCGCTATCTGTCGTTGGATTTCTCACTAAAACTCGTTTGTAAAACTGTTTTAGAGAACATTTTAATCATCGGAAGGGTTTAATTGACGTCTTGAACGTACTTTTCATCGTTTTGTCGAGAGTGTGACGTTCCCTGCCGCATCGGCTGGGGCAAGGCTCGCACCGGCTCGTGCGGGATTCTGTTCTGAGTCATTTCGTGGTGTTCACGTGGTAAGACCATCTGCTGCTGTAATTCTGGGCGTTCGTTCTGTCGAGTTGACGCCGATTCTGATGACGCCGTGTTGACGCTGTGCCGAATAAAGATCGACCGTCGTTCTACCGTCTATCTGATTTGTCTGGTAGTTAGAGTCTAATATTATGCGTTTTGCAGTGGCGTCGCCAGGATTTGTTGCGAGGAGGGGCAAAGATGGAAATTATGTCATGGGGCACTAACGATGGACTTCAGAGCCGGGTGCAGCAGCTGCTCGGTGACTAATGCAGTACTAATTGAAAGAGCTGTGACTGAGTTGTTGACATCTGCATCAGCTAATCTTGCAGACTACAAAATACTTGGATTGTTGGCTCTCAGATTTACTCCGAAGTGAACTAAAATTGAAATTGTTGGAAGTCGAGGGGGCACGTGCCCAGTGCTCCGTAGCTAGCGACGCCACTGGCGTTCTGTGTTGTGTTTCAACTAAAGAAAATTTAGGCATTTATCTATTTAAGTCTCCGACTTGCTGGGTTTTAGCATCTCTCTGGCTACTTCGATAAAATCTTCAGTTCGGTAGGTTTCTCCTTCAATATCAATATCATGTTAGCTCAAGGTTAGGTAGTTTTGAAATAGTGTCGAATAGAAGACAACTGAGTAGGCAGAGTAAAAGGTCATTTCTGAGGTCTAGAATAATCTAATCTCACTGAGGCATATTTTACGTGGGAAAATTGGCGGGAACACCTGAGGCCCTTAGAGTAGTTTTAGAAATTGTTAGAGTGGTAAAATGGAAAAATTTAGAACTGTGATAATAGTTGTCAGAATTAGGTTCAGAATTCTTTGTAAGATACTACAAAATACATGGATAAATCAGAAATTAATTTAGAGCAGAATTTCCGTATTATAGGCCTACATCTGTTGTACAGGACTGGTCGCGAAGAACTGCTGTCGAAGGTAGATTTATTTACAGTTACAGGGAGTGATTTCTGTCTTGTCTGTCGGTTTCTTTCTGAACGGTTATGTCAGAACAGAATAGCGGTATTCAAGGCCCAGGGAACGAATCAGCAGCGGGATGACTGCACCAGCCGCACACGGCCCCGTTCTGCAGGCTGCGGTCCCGTACTCCTTGCGCTTCCCAACTCTGTAGAGACGGTTACAGACCCAACAGACTCGGCTCAAACACTCTTATCAGGAGGTACCAGCACATCCACTGTCACTGAACGTGGTGGCAAAGCGCTGAATCTAGTTCGTCTGGACCACATATCCATACTCTGCATAGGCCTATGTACGCTACTGGGATGAATTTCACATCAACAGTAGAACAGAAACATTAAAAAATAAAAGTTATTCATTTTCCTCTTCAAAATAAGACGCTGTCAACTGGACAAAACTGGAGACAAGCTTGAATACTGCTGCTGCAAATAAAGATCAATAGTTCCAGCCCTCAAGAAGAAACGTAAGAACATCTCCAAGTATTTCTCAGTGAAAAAACAGAGTAATCAAGCAGTAAGAATCGATCATTACCCGAAATCCATGGTGTCGTGGACGCGGTTGTCGTCGTCTTGGTAAACTCGGTGAATGTCGGCGACTTTGCTAATAAGCTGCATATACGCTCTGCACATTGACAGTGACATAACCACGACTGTATGCCCACAACATCACGTTACACTGCACACAACAGTCTCATCAACTCGTTTGTAAAACTGTTTTAGAGAACGTTTTCATCATCGAAGGAGTATAATGCAGCCATGGGATTGGAGCAGTCAACTCAGAGGGGTCCCGCGAGTCCTACGACGACCAATCAGAGTATGAAACATGAAAATAACTCTAGAGAACACTTACAGACAGCTCTATATCACAACGTCACAGTTCAGACAGCGACTAACCATGCAGGACCTCAGTCAAAATCGTACCTATATCGCCATAAATGATATATTGCTAAAACCTAGATTCTTTGGCTTACATTTCCGCTACAGAAAGTATTGGTGTATCTTCAACCACTTTTACGTAATCCGCCCGAAAGCTACCGAATTCGGTGAAATCACGCGGCGGTTAGGGCTGTTACGCCGTTCAAGGTCATCCAAGGTCACCGAGTTTGGTACCAATCGAAAGCTCATATGCGACTTCCTATTAGTGATTAATAATAACTTTGCACCGTATCCGAGATATAGCATTCGATAGGTCCAAAATCGCTATATTCGGCTACCCCTCTTGTGTTTTACTCTCCCGACGCAGGGGTTCCCCTGGGACATCTCCGTAAAATTTTACCTTGATGTCAACAGATAACCATTGTACCAAATGGCGTTAGAAATATTGCTGAAAACTTCAATCGCCTGAGTAGGGTGCACAGACGTTACAGACAGACAGACAGAGAGACAGACAGAGAGACAGACAGACGACAGAGAGACGGATGGACGATCGATGACATAGCGAACGTGAACGTGAACTAACAAGTCACATCAAATGATATTTAATGAAATATAACAGTTAGTATCTGTTAAATGAATTATTACATTAAATGTTCAAAATGTCCACTGTTGGCTGACACATATATCTGCAGTCGCTTGCGGCAGTCTTTCACAGCGTTGTCAATGGTTTTCTCCGGTAAGGCAGACCAAATTAACTAAAGTGCATTTTAGGACTCGGGAACTGTTTTTGGCTTTTGTTGCAGCTTTTGTTAAAGACTCCAGAATTGCCCCGAAACCAGATAATCCAGTGGACTGAGGTCGGGTGAATTGGGGCCACTCATCATTAGCGATGAAGTCAAGGCAATCTGACTTGCTGAAACTCGAAACTTGAAACGTTAAAAATGATAAGTACTCCTAGAAAAATTAACGCCATTTTGTTAAACATTAAGATAAATTGACTGGTAAGCGTGTGTGGATATAAACTGGCAACAAATTGGCAAAAGTTTCACTGAAATATAATTCGCCTAAGTGAAAATATTGCAAAAAGTTTTAGTCGGGCTACATGTTTGACTCACACTGTATATATGAAATACAGTCATCGATACGTACTCCCTTTCGAGAACGAGGCAATCCACCCCGTCAGGGTCGCATGCAATGACGTTGGCCGTACGCACATCTTCACTGCACAACAACATAACGTTAGCATCACACATCTGCTTATATTACAAGGCGCAGCAGCAGCAGCAGCCGACGTCGCAGAGACATGGCTCGATCGACAGCCGCGTCCGCCTACTTTTAGGTTTCAAATAAAACAATCGAGAATGCAGTATCTCCTTCCCAACGTTACACGCGGCATTAAAAGTGCTATACAACAAAGTTAAAAAAGTTAAAGTTAAAAACTAATTTATATAGCGCCATCAAGTCCGAAGATTCAGAGGCGCTTGACGGCGGGACTAGTCAGCTGAGCAACCAGAGGGAGTATGGTGAAATAAAAATGTTTTGAGGCGGTTTCTAAAAGCAGTTAGTGATGCAGCGTTGGTAATGTCAGCAGGTAGACTGTTCCATAAAGTTGGTGCAGCGACACTGAAGGCGCGACTGCCGTAGACAGTTCGAGTTCGTGGTACGTGTAGAAGCGGCCGAGATGCCGACCGCAATGTCGCCGTGAATCCACTGATGTGGTTCGACAGCAGCGAGTGCAGATACGCTGGACGACAAGTAGAGCGTATCTTATACGTCAGAACTGCGACTTTAAGCTCGATTCTTTGGGAGAAAAGCAGTGGCCTTGGCCCCCTGAATTCTGGCGGCCCCTGAGTTGGCCCCCACTTAATCAGAATAACATAGTTTGCTTTCTTCATCATCTTCTGTTGAATACACATTTGTGTTCATAATCTCGGCCCTGACTGTCAAAATGTACAGTAGACTGTCATTGCTTGCCACAGCCGACGCAAGCCGGAGTGAACTAAGCCCCCACCCAAATACCTCGGTGGGAACACGAAGAACATCCGTTTTAATGAGCACCGCCTCTATCCGTTTCCTGCTTCCTTTCCATACACCCATCTTCAACTCTTAGAGCATAGAACTGCTAACTGGATCTGGAGAAGCGCTCGTGTACTACATTCAACAGTGTGATGCCATTATTTTGATAAACGTGGGAGATGGGGGAGAAGCTCGCGAGCGGTGCGAAGAAAAAATTTGTGACCACCACCATGCTCAAAGTTCACCTCTATGGGCCCCTCACCTTCATGGACCCCTTTACCTGCATGGAACCCTTTCGCTTCTCTGTGGCCCTTTTACACCTGTAGAGGGCCTTTCACTATCACATGAGGCCCGCCCTTTCACCTACGTGAGCTCCCCCCGCGGTCGGTGGGCTCGGAGGTGGTCTGTTAGCTGCCGTCAGGCCCGCTGTTATTTCTCAACCTCAAAGCTTCGCCGCCCTTTGGCCAGTATAGGCCTACCAATGTGACGGCAGCACATGTGTAAACCGACTTGCGCACAGTCATTGTATGAGACAACTGGAACTCATCATATTTGCTTACTCTCCTGCTAGCCTGTCACTTCTGAAGCCAGCCTTATACTAAGACTATACGAAAAAACCTCAAGAAAGGAAAATGCACGAATGTGACGAATTTATTCCACACAAACTTACACGATGACTGCAGTTTACACGCACGAAAACACAGAGATAGCAACTAACTACACGCATGTCGACGAGTTCGGCTGCAAAGAGTGATAGGTACGTATTTGCAACAGACAAGTCATCCTGGCCACACTATCGTTCTAACACTGTCATACATAGAATTTAAAGGTTATCTTTCAGAAACTCTACGACGTATACTGATAAGAACGCTATATGTGATGTTAGCTGGTGCCATCAGAGTAGACTTAAAGCGAAAATCGGTCTCACGGTATCTAGCATTGTTCATCAAGTGCACTGATGTTCTACTTACTTGTCACTTATGTCTCTGTCTATGTAGTCTTATTATGTTTGTCATCTTGTCTTGTATCGTTGGACAAAAGTTGATGACGACGTTGCAGTTCAATGCAGAGTTGCCAAACGACTCAATAACAGCGCAGCTGCTCAGCTATAGAAATGCTGGTATGTAGTGGTATCTATATACTGTACAGCAGTGGTTCAAAGAAGAGCGTGGTAATACTAATATTAATACTAATAAGAATGATACAAACGCACGACTGCAGAGCGCGTTCTCCAAAGAACTCGCCACGTTCCAGCGTACGAATCAGCGTCTCTCCTGCTCCGTCGTCCGTTGATGAACGTGTTACTTTCACCTATCAATAATAACGAACAAGTAACTCTGCAACATGGCATGGATAGACGATAGACGCTGCTTTGGTTAGAGTTAGACGCTTTGGAAAAACTTGCATGTCACAATGACTAGGCGAAGTACGTAGTTCAGTTCAGTTCAGTAATTTTTAGAGTGGCCTAAGTGAACAACATCACTACAAGGACCACTATAGTGTCAAATGTACAGTTAGATGATAATATCCAGTTATATGACTGCTGGAAGAGGAAGGGTTTAAGTCGGCGCCGGAAACTTGAAGTGTCGACGCCGAAACAACGTCTTCGGGCAGTCCATTCCAGATCCGAGGTCCAGAAACGTTGAAGGTCCGACTACCGACTGTAGACAGTCGGAACATCGGCACCACCAGGCGACTGGAAATGGCAGAGCGGAGTGCCCGCCGACCGCGCAGATCTGCTACTCGGTCGAGTGGTCCAAGGTACCGTGGCGCTGTGTCGTGCAAAACATTGTACGTCAGTACGGCGATGTATTGGATGCTCTCTGGCACTCGTAGACCCAATAACAAACGTGATGGCTATTGGCTATAGTGCAGAGACCGTCAGTTCAACGAGCACAAATGTGTCTCGTGCAGCTGCGAGTGATGCAGCAGTATGAAGGCTGCTGTAATATTGTGATGATAACGATCTCTGTAGTGTTTTATGTGTCGCTGCATTATATGCACCTTTTGGTTTTATATAACAGTTTTTGTATTGTTAGGTCCACTTTGGAAATAGAGCCAGTTGTAATATTCTAGTCTTCTCTGTTCATTGTTCATGCTGTTTTTGTATAGCTGAAGCCGACTCAGATATCCACGGTATCATATATTCATTATTATGTTAAATCAAGGATGCAGAGTCCTTGTTTTTGTGTGACTCCGACTCTGACTCCAGGGTAAATTTAGGACTCCAGAGTCCGACTCCAGGCTCAAAATCAGCCTCCGACTTATTGTGTGACATAAAGATTGTGTATAAGGATGACTTGAGAAAAATTTTTAATTCTTCTAATAAAAAGTGCACAGTCGTGTTGTAAAATAAATTATAAAGAAGTCAAATAGACTGCAACGAAATCACACATAATCGAGATGAAACAGATATATAGGGCCCAGAGTAGGAGTCTCCTTCAAAAGAGAGATTCCGACTCCAATACCACACCCCTGTGTGAAATTATTGCTATTGACCCCCACTACCCGCTCCACCCTCCTCTTCTATCCTCTGTCCCTCCCCGTTCCCTCTCACCTCCCCTCCCCTGCGCAAAGGGTCTCCTCTCTAATCCAGCCAGCCAGGCGGTTTTTGCTGCATGTTGAGTTAAACTCTGCACATTCCAGCAGTTTTAATTTTAACTTCACACAGTCATGTCCTGAGTGCGTTTAAAAGTCAGGAGAGTCCTTAAAATCTCCACCCGGGGTCAGATCACAACCGGCAGCATTTTTCAGGCATCTTCCACTGGTTAGAAATGTTAACGTCTGGTGAAAGTTAAACAACAGCGAACTCTCCACCATGGCAAAGCGAACCCTTCCTACATCTTAACAGCAAATGTTCACGCAGTTCTAACCTTTCCTTTGGTGATTATATAGAACAAGTCTCCCCTCGCGAACTGACGAATGATGTACGTGCCATTTTCATAGTGGACCTGTTTTCACAACACACTATCGTATAATACAGTTATAACGCGTTTTACACTCAAACGACATACGCGTTTCATAGACGAGAAACTGAACACTCACGTAATGATAATAGGAAAATAATTCAAAACATCAAATAAGCAAAAACGTCGTTCAGCAAACCTCTTCGAGAACATCGGCCAGAGTGCTCAATGTTTCAGGCTGGAGACTTTTCAACGCAGGAACGCTGCATACAGCAGACTCACAAATGTGAGATGGAAAACAGATGAACGCAAAACTCTAACTTATGCTCATCTTAGCAACAACTATTTTTAAATATCCCATCTCTTAGCATCCCAACAGTCCCAGAAAACAATGAAACAGGAGCGCCTAAGCACGATAAACCCATGTAACATGTGCTTTATACAGAAAGCCACGTTACAATGTCGAGGCGACATAGCCAGT
>Ga0049105_1000574_pt1 | contig 13331 bp, 9 predicted proteins | sample WorMetvaBAHAMAS1_FD_61260 | JGI IMG/M metagenome (GOLD analysis project Ga0049105, IMG submission 61260) | Worm MetaG Olavius vacuus BAHAMAS.1 | ecosystem: Host-associated > Annelida > Digestive system > Unclassified | place: Germany: Marburg | collected 2013-04-09
AGGTTGATGGCAGCGCTCAGCTTTGTGCTCCCTAAGATACAGTTTAATTTGCAGTTGTATTGCTAATTAATCAGTCAATGAATAATTGAGAGTTGAAAACGTCTAGGACCTTCAGTCGGAGCGTGAATTTATTTTATTGCATGCAAACACGAAACTAACTCTACGGATTATCGCAATCATTGTCATCATAAACCAGATTGCTTTCTAATCGAAGGCAGACCACCAGCAAACACGCTCATTTGCTCCTGTGACCTTGACCTTGACCCGATGACCTTGGTATAAGAACACGACCTATTCTGAAAATGTAACTGCGAACTAAAAATGAACATTCTTGGTCAAGACTTTCGAAAGTTAGAGCTTTACAGACAGACAGACACACGCGACTGAAAACGCTACCACGCCACATTCATTAAAATGTACTGATTACACGACAGTGATGATATAATTGCGAAAATGCTGTACTTGCACGTCACGTAGTCAGAATAATAAACGTGTCACCGATGTTCATACATACGGTCTCAAGGTTCCTTCTTCGTGTAACTCAGAATACGATTTGCAAACAAGAAAAACTATTTTTTATTAACTTTTATGCACGTTTTGACTCTCGACAATAAATCGGTCCTTCTAGTCGGCGGTGTCCAATCAGCAACCTTCCGGCAATGTCGACGGTCACTCATCATATCTTCCGAAAGTTAGTCTGTATAGCAGCTGGTACTCGGTATAGTTCCTGTACAACGATGCCGTGACATAATATGACGATACGCTAAGAGACGTAGTGGCCGCTTAGCTCGATTGGTACAGGAATACGTGGAGAGTTCTGAGTGACGATGTCACAGTGAGTTAAGCTTTCAGCAGGACTCGTCCAGTCACCGTTACGTCCAATATCTCACTGTCTGTTGACTTCGTGCGGAGTTACATCGTATGATCGATGTCGTTGTTGTTGTCAGACGACGTCGGAGCGACGGCGTACTTCCCGGCGGCCAATTTCGCCGGCTCAACGGCGCTGCCGGCTGCCATCGACTCGCCGACGTGGGCAACCGTCGGCGCGCCCGTTGCCGGCGCGCCACAGTACGTGACCGCCGACCTGTTCGCCGGCGCGCCAGGCCCGTCCGTCATCGTCGCCGGTGACCCGCCGCCGTCGTCTCAGCATCATCAGTCGCAGCAGCCGCCGCAGCAGCAGCAGGTGCCCGCCGCTCAGCCGCTGCACGTGCTCCAGCCGTATCCACAGCACGTCAGCGTCATGCCAGCTGCGCCGCCACCCGCCACGCCGCATCAACCGCAGCATCCGACCAGCTACCTGCAGCAGCCGGCGCCTGCCCCGGCACACCTGCAAGTCGGTATCGTGTCCTTTTATTTTGCACACCCGGGCCAACTCAGCCTGGCCGTTCTTCCACGGGTAGGCACGATGAGTACTGGTGATGGTCATGGCCACTGCTAGAGAAGAAACGGCGGAAGTTACGACCTAACGGCTCTATACAAATGGTAAAAGGTAAAGGTAAAGCCGAGCACTTGTATAGCGCCTTGCATGGTAAAGACCACTTTAAAGCGCTCAGGACGTCGGTCTACGCTAATTCTCCTTCTTTCTATCTTGTATACATCTCATTAAATCACTCTATTTTTTAGAAAACGGAAGCCCATACAAAGAAAAACAACCATTACGCAGCTAGTTACAGATGTATAAGTGTCAACCTACACAGAACTGCACAGTCAACCAACCAATCGTTTAACAATGGATTTTGACTTCAAGTGTTGTAAAACAAAATCACCGTGTCACTGTGCCACGACATGCAACAACTTATCAGACAGTGTCTTCAAAAACTGTTAATTCTTGTAACAGATGGATTTATTGTGAATATGTAATATTTCACATATCATATTTGGTGCCAGTCTTGCAGTTAATTTGGCTAATCACACTGAACATCTACAACTTGATCGCTATTTAACTACACATAGTTTGAGGTTCTGTGACGTCGTGTTTTTTGACGTAATCATTTATTTTGATTTTTGCAGTGATTTTCATTCATTGATTATAAATCAACTTCAAACGGATGATCATTGATTTCCATTTTAAATCATTTAAATCGGATGTGCGATTTTAACTGCGATTTGAAATCATTTCAGCTGCGATTTTCACCCAACACTGTTCAAATGAAACGATAGACTCTCCACTGCGGTCTACGTCACGCACAATTTCACTGCGTTTGAGAATAGCTGTGAGCCGCAGTAGTGAAATTAGCGAAACGTTACGGCTCGGGTCCCGTTCGTGCATGGACATCTGACTGCGTTGAATAACAGCAGGTCGTTCAAGCAGTGGCGGATCCAAACAAGAGGCGATCATACAGCTCATGAATATGTATCATTACATACGAATATTCATTTACTACTGAGTATTAGCAGAGGAAAGTAAAGACAGAACGAATATAAATCGCTAAGAATAGATACTGTGGTGTAATGGGCCAAGTGCTATATAACACTTTACGAGTAAAATTGTCGCACAAATTAGATTTCATTGCAGATTACCACTCCGATGGGCCAAATGGACAAATGCCTAGTTGCATTTGTAATATAGACCCGCAGCTTGCATTTTTCGTGAGTGATGATTGAAATTGTACACATCTTGCAATCTGCTGCATCGCTTTTTCTTCCACAGTGGTCCCTTGTCCGCTTTTTTTCTGGAAGCGCCACTGTCAGAAGACGGTTCAATCTGGTCTAGAGCGATTATATGCTTCGCTGACTGCAATTATTCAAACACAACGGGGTCTGTGACTGATTGTCACGATTTCCATATAACGACGTCACGTCAGTATAATCGCCGCTGTTATGAACCTGGCGCAGTATCTTAGCAGACCGTGTCTGCTGATCATTGGTCTCTTAGCTGCCGTTAATTTGAACTCATCAGATAGACAGCTCTGTCCCACAGTTGGGAGGGAGTCCTAGAAAACTTTCGGATGGGCCGAACCTGCGATCCAGGGCAACATTCAGGTAATGGGCGTAATGGACGGTTAACATAAAAATCCTATGCGCCACTCTGCCACTTCAATGCGCCTGTTATTTTTTTCTAGATCTACTTTTCTACTTTTCTATATTTTGTGTATTTAATGATAATAATAATAACAGCATTTGTATAGCACCATAAAGTCCGTAGATACAGAGGCGCTGGCGCAGAGGCTATTTCATGTATTTCATTGATATTCCACCTTGTAACAGCGTGCGACTGTCATACTGATTAAAAGGCTACTTACTTACTTACTTACTTACTTACTTCTTTACGTGTCATCTTCTTTTTTAAAAAGATTGGTGTGTCTCCTTTTCCGCGTCTCCCTGTCCTCTGCCAGTCTTTTGACTTCTCTTTGTAACGTGTTTCTCTCTGTCCAATGCAGCAGGTCATCAATCCGTGTCCTTCTAGGCCTTCCTTTTGCCTTCATTTCGTTCAAATGTCTCTTCCAACATCAACAAAGTATTTGAACCATTGAAACCTCTCGAAACGTGACCAGTGTATGCTATTTCTGTCTCAAAACGTTATTTGTTACGATACGTAACTAAACGTATACCACGTTCATTCAGGTCACGAGAGATTCATTGCCGTAGAATTTAATTCTACGTGAAGAAATGTAAGATAAATGGACCAAGTATTGGTGGGATCAAATGCAAACAGGCAAGAATTTGCCTCTCCGCCGGTAACAAACCCAGACTAATCGCTGGGAAAGAGTGGATAGAACGGTGAGAAGCAGTGGCGGATCCAGGAATTGTTGGTGGGGGATGACCCTGTCTTTTACCATTCCCTTTGTCTTTCCCTGCCTCCCCGTCCTTGTCCTTTGCCCCCTGGATCCGCCACTGGTGAAAAGAAAGACTCAACCTGAAAAAGTTTTCTTGAAATAAGTCGGGGAAATTGTCTGAATCCTTTAGTGGGTGCTGTGCCACGTATGTCGAATATATTTTCTTCTTTTTTCCAATTTCAGCAGTTTCGTACACCATGTACACCATGTAGCAGTCTTATCGTACATCAGATCACTCTAAATAACTCTGATGTAACGTAACGAGTGTTTTATTTTTACTTTTTTTCGGGCATGCGTTTATTTTTTTACCTTTAAAAAGTATAAATGACAGGGAGGGGCAGTTCTGACAATTTTTCGTATTTTATATAAAATCGAACTGACATCGGTTAATAATTTGTACTGCGATCAGTTGCAAGGTCCAGCGACGCTGGTGCCTGCGACTCAGCTGGGGTCTCCGTACACCAATGGTTGCAGTGCGTTGCCTCAGTTCGTCGTGAACGGCGTCGGCGGCTGTTCGACGCCCGCCGCAGCTCAGCTCTCGGTCAACGGTAACGTGCCGTGCGCCGGGTTCCTCGTCGCCGGCTTCAACGGCTTCTGCACCGAGGAACAGCTTAAAGAAATTCTTGGCAGGTGCGTGCTTCTGTGTCATCAGTCGGTGTTGACTTTCGATCGATTGCCCTTTGCCGAGCCACACTGCCCATAGGGCGGCGCTGAGCTCCGTTACCGTGGCCCTCTGGCAGACTCCAGCTTATACACCAGGAGGCCAGGATACGGGGCACGCTTCTCCTCCAATAGACAACATCAGAGCTATAATGGTTGTTTGGAGGTAAGAGAGATTATAGAACTCATCTGTGTTGTATTGTGTACTGAAGTTGTGCACAGTCATAAGTATAGTTAGATGAGCAGTTCTTACAGTTCTCTGGATTGGGTTTTGTCACACTGGGCCCGTTTCACTGTATGCAGATTCATTCGTGTTTATGTGTTTGTATGTCATGTTTTTATCATACTGCTTATATGTTGTATTATTGTAACACGGTGGGATGGACCTGATGGGATTGAAGCCTAATCCTTATGACTCTATCTTCCTTCAGTGCTTTGAACTGTTGATTGGGTCAAGTAAAAAATTGCGCCTACCCCGGAGCGGACGGCCAGGCTGAGTTGATCTGGGTGGTTTACTAAATAGCAAGGTGGTATAAACGTGACTCGAACGTGCAAGCGCAGTGCACAATTTTGCACGTGCTTCTCTGTTTGTTTTGTATCTCATACGCCGAGAATTATTGCCTTTGGTTCCTATGACTCTGTTGACTGGCGTCATCCGTCCAGTATGTATAATTACTGCTCCAGCCATCCCCAAAATTAAGTTGAAATAAAGATGTAAACTTAATATTAAAAATTAAAATTAAAAATTAACATGCTAAATTTGTAAAAAAAAATAATGAATATGTTGCTTGGATTGGTGTCTTGATTTTCTATTATCAAACCTTAGCACATAGTCGTCGTCCAAATGTTTACAATACTGCTTCAACATGTCTGCTTTTTTCGACAGTTATTCCGCCGGATTTCCACGGATTCGACGTCCGGCTAAGGCGATGACGACGACGCATCAGCCGGCACTAACCACTATTGACTACCCGGTAACCGTTCTAGTATACACTGCTCTCATTGTTGTGTGTTGACCTCTTCACGCACACGTTTCTCTCACCACTTAACACGCTTCATTGCGCTTTCAATTGAAGACCTCCATGCAACAACCGAGCATGTTGATATACTTTGCATATGCCCCAACTGCTGGATATCCCGACATAGTAACATCAAAACATTGCGCGCATTAAATTAAGCGATTATAATTATACAAAAAGTAAGTAAATAACGCGTATATTTTTGCACACAGTGAAAACATTTGAGAATATAATTATGTGTAGCGCAAATTCGTGAAGTCTGTATTCGACGGTCAGACCTTATATAACTACCTTATCACTGTCAGGAAAACATCTTAGTTGACTTGGGCCTATACTGCAAATGACACAAAGCGAAACCTGCCGTATACTAAACATTAGTAATGTTTCATAGGCCTATTTAATAATTCCTGCAGCATGGCCTGGTATTGGCCCACAATTCGAACTTATTTTCTCAACATTGTAAATTTTCAACATACTCGGTTCCTGCATGAAGATCTTCGATCGTTTACGGTTTGTTTTGATTCTCACTTGATGTTGGAAATTTGGGTTCGATTGAACGCACCGGTTCATCATTGTGAATGCGATCGCTGTAAATGGCGGCCGTTCGCTGTACTGGTGTGTGAGTTAAAAACCAGACCTTTAGTACATCTCTAAATAACTCTAATATATCTCACGTAATATCGGCATTTTTGGTGTAGAGAATAGTTGTTTAATCTTCGCTTAACTGCAGTCACACCTTCGCGAAATGTGATTAGAAAATACGGCAACAACGTTGTAACTGTGTCCAACACCAACAGCCAATAACTTTGTTAAAGAGCATAATCATCTAAAGGGTGAGTATAAAAAAGTAACCCCCTTGCGACTTTTGTTTATATTTGAAAAATTTTTGCATCAAACTTTACGCAACTGTTAAACACTAAAATACACACTTTACCTTTAGTTTCGTTGAGATATATCTGAAAATAACAGAACCCTGCTGTTTGAACCAAGAAAACCCCCGTTTTATTTTTGCTAGTTATCTAAGAGCTTCTTCGCAGGTCTTTATTCACCATAAGCATGGTAGCAGCAAAAGCAAATAATAAACGTAACTGAAATCTAAATAAATAGATAACAAATTAGTACAACTAATACCGACTGTCAGATCATTAGGGTAACAAGTCTTTAAAATGATGACACACAGTTATAATTATTTTCAAATTTATTTCTTTTTCTTTCTATGAGTTCACTTTATGAAGCGTGTTTTAAAACAAGTCCGTGCAGATGCAATACGTTGTTTACAGCTTGTACACACAAACTCGGTAACAACCTGCCTTGCCACCGAACGCAAATTCTCTATTAAGTAGTCAGTTTTTTTTTAAATTTTCACTCAATTTTGGCGCCCTTTGTAACCTCCGCCAAAGAGGTTATGTTTACCCGGCGTTTGTCTGTCTGTCTGTTTGTCCGTCTGTCTGTTTGTCTGTCTGCTTGTTAGCAATTTCACATACAACTACTGATCGGATATTCGTGAAAATTTTACCAGACATGTGTCTGTGGACGAGGAAGGACTCGTTAAATCTTGGAAGTAATCGGCTTCTGGATCCGGATGTAAGAATTTTTAGAGGATTCTTCGACATTGCGATAAGAGGGCATTTTCCACAATTTGGCTCCCGTCTTTGGGAAAAAACTGATCAGATCTCCATTAAAATTTTATCGGACATGTATCTTTGGACAAAGGAAGTCCGCGTTAAATTTTGGAAGTCAACCTGCTTAGCTCCAGAGTCCTGATCCTGACTCCGGATCAGCACTCCGGATAGCGGTTGGATTCGCGTTGGCGGATATCTGCGCTCTCCGAAAGCTCTTTTTGATGTTTTCCTACGTATTTTTTTTCGTATGCAAACTGTAAGTACGGATGACTACGCCAGTGGTGTTACCGGAGTCATGTAGGCTGGTCTAGATGGCAGTTCGCCGCGTCGGGTATAGCTGCATGGGGAAATGGCGTGGTTTGGCTGTTGTAGGCGACCGAAGAGCCGGCCAGGTTTCACCCGTACAGATCTGATGGTAATCGCAAGGTCAGTCTGTGCTACAGTCCCGTATTGCCACCATACACCTCTGTCCGCTGTCACCATAACACCGCGACAGTACTAGGCCTATTATAAGTGATCGGTGTGACGTCGTGCTCCGAAAACGGAAGCTTCCAAATTCGTAGGACGACTTCGTCAAAAATACGAACCGAATTGTACTGCGTTGTGACAGAGATACATGAATACCAACAACTTGCCAACAGTCGTTGCAGAAAGCGCTGCATTGACACTTGAGGCCGCCCATCCCGCCACGCGTTCTCGACTTTAATCATGAGAATGGTGATCGCTAAGTGTGTGCGAAACAGGTAGCTGAATGCCTCGTTCACTTTCTTGGTCTCGTTTGGTGCACACATCCTATCGTTTTATGAATGAAAAGTACTCTAACAGTGATTAGATGATAATTCCGATGTGACTTGTGTGTCTATTGGTAAGTCAACAGGAAACATTTACGTGAAAAGATACAATTTCCATGTTTTCAGTTTCACAAGGTAGTGCAGAAGTATTAATCAGGTGAGGTGGGAAAATATAGCATCTTTTGATTGTTTGCTTCCTTATTAATATTTCTGCTAAATATTATGAAAATCCGACAATGCTGTCACAAGTTACAGCTAAAAACATCGGGGTTGTTTTTTTAGACACAGTGTAGAAGACTGGAACTGGGAGACAATATTTTACGGACATTATAGGTCTATCTACGACCACTGTGATATAATCGGCCTGAAAATCTGTCAAATTCGGGAAAAAACGCAAAATAAGGGCTATTACGGCGTTCAAGGTCATTCAAGGTCATCGAGGTTGGTGCCAATCGAAAGACCGTATGCGATTTCCTATTAGTGATTAATAGTAACTGACATCCTATCTCGTACCGTTTCGGAGTTATCGCAGCTTATTGTACAAATTTCGGACACTGCGTTTTCGAGCCACCCTTTGGGGGGGGGGCTTAGGGACAACGTACGGTGTTCATATTGGGCTCATTGGAAAGCGCGTAATGGACTTCCTATTAGTGTTAATTGAACTTTATTCGCTAGGTGATACAGCTGAGTCGCTACGAGCGAAAAGAAATCGAAAATCGGCGATTTCGCTCCAACGCGGTCACTTTGATCCAAAATTTCAGCTAGAAGGAGTCGCCCCCCACCAATCATTTTTGCACGGTTAGTTAGGCCAATGAATGCCTTACAACATTTCCGCTGACAGTTTTCACACAAAAAAATTTTGTAGCAGACTTTCTTCAAGCGAAGTGCGATTTTTTTTATGGAAATCGGCCGTTTTGCGTTTTTGAGGCGCCCTTTGGGAGACTTAGGGGCAACGTACGACAATCATCTTAGGCTCATTGGAAAGCGCGTAGTAGACTTCCTATTAGCGTTAATTGAACTTTTTTGCTAGTTGTTACGGCTGAGGCGCTACTAGCGATTATCGGTTCAAAATCGGCGATTTTGCTCCAACGGGGGCCGGTTGACCCAAAATTTCAGGTAGAAGGGGTCGCCCCCCATTAACCATTCTACTTCTTCTCAGAAAACTAGGCTAAATGATCTATGGTATGGTATAAAAATCTGGACAGATATTTTTTACCGTTTTGCCACAAAGCACGCGTTTGACAAACAAACGGAGTAAACGGACAGACAGACGGACAGACAGAATTCTCATCGTAGACCGCGTCTGCATTCCATGCAGCGCGTTAAAAATTAAATGGAAATGCTATAGTGTGGCCGCACATTCTGTCGGCTACGGTTGAGATCGGTAAAAGGTGTTGATTTGGTATCGTGTGTTAGACAACACCGCTCAGACACTCGTTCTATGAATATTTACATTGTTGCACGCACATTACGCACTTACTCTAGAAATGCAGTTGGCGGCTTTTTCAGTTTAGCCGGCTGTTATTCACACCACACTGTTTAGCTATTGTGACACTGTCGTGGACAGCACCGATTTCTTTTCCTCGCCGTTGGCTATTTCTTGACAAAACGTAAATGTCGAACTGCGTTATTGCAATACTTAACGTTGATGTTTGCCACTGCATAGAGCAGTGAATTGCCGGGTTATCGACGGACTAAATCTCCAGCTGGTCTGCCAACCCCTCAGCGGATTATTGTCATAGGCAGGCAGCAGGTGTCAGATGAACCCAAGTCCCTCTTCTGAGGTGTTTCAATCTCGACTTTGGAACAGTCTACATGCTGACGTCTGGTCTGCCTCGTCACTCACAACATTTCGTCAAAGGCTGAAAACTCATTTATTTTGGCAGTCGTTCCCTGACATTTTTTTATAACTGCGTCGCCATAGTGGTCCTTGCAGTTACTTTTACTTGGGCTACTATAAATAGTTTTCTAATGTAATGTAATGTAATCTATTGCACAGTGCCAGTTGATAGCATAGATAAGAAACTGTTGTTTAGCAATACGCACAATTACGCAGTGTTGCTGGCCCAACACTTATGCAAATCGGTGGCGAAAATTTCAAGCCCCTCCCAGTTAATTTTCGACAATTCAAACACTGGCATAGAGGCAGTGTAAAACGGCATAATTCTCGCCAATAACCGTAGAATAGATAAAACAGTTTTGCTGTTCATTGTTCCACGAACACGAATACCTAGTTCGGAGACCGAGCCTTTTCTGTTGCCGGTCCGACGGTCTGGAACAGTCTTCCGGAGTCTGTCAGATCGACGAAGACTCTTCCCAGTTTTAAACGCAACCTCAAGACACATCTTTTTAACATTGCATTTAATAAACTTTTATCACTGACTTTTATCTTGAACGTTGTAATGCCTAGTCGTTCCGGTTTTGTTGTACGCTGGGCACTAAACTACTGCTACTTATACTACGTATTTTGTCAGTTAACGGCCCATATTAATGGAACAGTTTGGCGTCTGGTCTGTGCATCAGTAGCCTGCGGCTAAACAAACACGTTCGTGACAGCGGCTGAAAACTTCTTTTAAGACAGCGATCAGGCGTCGCCGCTGTCGCGTTTCTGCGATCCTGGCGCCATCTACAGATGTCTTGACGTATTTACTGCTTACTAACATTCTTCTTTCTTTAACCATTTACTGGAGGTTGCCGACGATGCTGCATGCTACACGTATGAATCTTCTCCGTCACTTCCTGCCTTTGACACATTCCGCTGCCCGTAGTACATCACTTCTGTTTGCTGCAGCCAGCAGATCCTCCCTGACACTGTCTATATATCTTACCCTCTGCCTTTCCTGACTCCGTATGCCCATTATAAATATTGCCAATGCTTTTGCAGGTGATCTGCAGTTATCCATCCATCCGCCTCTCCTCGCTGCTACAATCTGCATTTTTCGCAATGTTTGTCGCATCATCGTCATCAACTTGCACAACTGTTCTCCAATGCGTCACTCGACCTGCCACGCCCGTCGTTTTCTGTAGTTTTATAACGTATCTTCCGTTTATACTTAGACATCTCAAAAACAGCCACAGTTTTCTGTTTCATGAGGCTGCAGCACATTTGTGACAGTTTATGCGCCGTTTGTAAATGCTCTTACTTACTTACTTACTTACTTACGGTCCTCCTCTTATTCGTCCTCTTATACAAGATTACAAAAGCCTAAAATTAATAATGACGTCGTCTTGTGTCGGTCACGATGCTGCATAGGCGACAACTTTCGAATACATTAGTGAACAGTACTTATGGTAGCGTACGCCTACAAATTCTTAACACGACAATGTTAAACTTTTGTCGTTTGTTTCTGAGTGCAGAGCGGCGACTAACGTAACGGACGACTGACCTGTGCCGTGTCTGAATCGTCGCCACGCCAACGTATGTATTGTTGCGTCGTCTTAGTTTCCTGTATGCTAATGTACGTGTGTTAGATATATCGCAAACTAAACATAGAACACCGCAATTTTGTCGAAACGTGTCGCATGGCCATGATTGCTGGTTTCCTTCTTATTACAGCGAAATCTGTTTTGCGAAGGATGATGGCGACTGTACTATTTAACATTGTACATTAATGTGTAACATTGCAATCAGTCAGGGCACTTCGTAAGCTTCTGCTGAAAGTTGACGATATCTGAAACCATTGAAGCGACAGTTGAAACTTGGACGACCAAAAAAACATTTTTCCGTTTGCTTTGCAGGTGAGGGACGGCGTCTGGAACGAGTACTTTTTGTACGCTTCGGTAAATGATGATCATTATGAATAAACCCGTAACTTGTAACTTTACTCCATAGACCTTTTCCTTTACTACCGGACTGATTACACGGACTCTCGGACCATATACGATTTTACTCTGCTCAACGGTTGTACTGGTAAGTGTGTTAGACTAAGCCGACTCATGGCTTTTGAATGCACTTTAAATCACTGCACTTTCATTCATTCATTCATTCATTTATACTCTGCTGTAGGTTGCAAACGACTGGAAGAGAATAAACCGAGGACTGCGATGTTTGACTACGTCTGTCACTGACGTAACGAGAAACCTGCGTACAGCAACGCTGCGCCTTTATACACACTTAGCCTACAGGGTGGACCGTGAACATTTGTATGCGCATTTCTCGAGTCTTATTTTATTGGTCCACCCTCTCTAATGTTAAGCCGAAGAATGCGTGCGTTTATAGTTGTGCTAGAAACTGCTATTTTAACTATCGACTTGTATTTCGTTGCCGTCGGTAGGTTTAACTGTTTAGAATAACCCAGTCAGGCAAACTGCATGTTACGATGTCTGTCCCCAATTTCCGTTACGTTACGTTACGTGCAGGTGCTCGTAAAATCGCTATAAACGATGGATGTTTTGCTATGGCGACAGCTCTTCAATACTTGCTCTTTTAGAATTTTTTTGGCATTTTCGTATGGAATTTTGACTAAAATTGGAATCGATTTCGTGGCACATCGTGAGATCAATCTCTGCATGCAAAGTGCCTAAGCACGTGGTAAAACAATGCGATAGAAAGTTTCTCTTAGAAAGTTACCCCGAATATCGTTATATTACATTTTCATCGATCTTAACTATACGTTAATGAAATTGATTTTTCCTCAGCCAAGGCCTGCAAAGCTGCTACAGTATCATTATTATCATTCGCCCACAAGACTTTTTTGCTATCTTGTTTATTGACACGAACAAAGAGAAGGTTTAAACTAATTAGACAGGTTAGTTGTGTCTAAACGACGTCAGCGTATACGATTTTTTCGTCATCAGTTTGCTTTGTTTTATGTTGTTCTTATTATGATAGCAGAGATTACCAGTCATGGGCGTAGCCAAGGGTTGCAGGGGGTGCAGATGTCCCTCCTCTGTGGGGGGCTAGAATACCAAGCAATTTTGCTCAGTTTGTGGGCTTAAAATCCTGCTATTTCAGGCATTATGCATTAAAAATTCGCTAGAATATGTCATTTTCAGACGATAAAACGCAATTTTTTTTTGGGGGGGGGGAGCGGGCTAAGCCCCTTTCCTAGGCCCCACCCCTTTAGTACGCCAACATGGAAATGAGACTGGATACGTCACCGCAACAGAAGTCCTGTCTACGCCTACGTTATCAGTCTTGAAGCAGTTTTGAAGAATATCGGCCTGTCGTACCACGTACGGTACTCGCGAACTCGTACCTGTACTACGCTCGTATCACGTCGTGTATACAGTTTCAGTGTTTTTGATTCAGGGCCTTTATAGCTATGTAGTCGTAGTTACGCTTCAACCTTAGTTAGGCCTGCGTGTGTTGTGTATGTTTTAAGATACACGGCGGGCGCAGTTACCGTGCGAACTTTTGTAAATCGTCTTTTCTTGATTATGCGTAATGGCTGCTATACTTGTAGACACAATCAGTGGCGTCGCTAGGGAACTGAAGCGAGGAGGTGTGTGTGTGGGGGGGGG
>Ga0049105_1000575_pt1 | contig 13316 bp, 8 predicted proteins | sample WorMetvaBAHAMAS1_FD_61260 | JGI IMG/M metagenome (GOLD analysis project Ga0049105, IMG submission 61260) | Worm MetaG Olavius vacuus BAHAMAS.1 | ecosystem: Host-associated > Annelida > Digestive system > Unclassified | place: Germany: Marburg | collected 2013-04-09
TCACCTCGGCCGCCTGTTCACTGGCAAACAGCTGATCACGGCAACGGGATGGTAGAAGAGGCGCGGTCATCAGCTGACGTCACAGCTCAAGCATCGTCCGCGTCGCCGCCGTCGGCCAAGCGACCCAAGCTGGCGCAGGCTCCGTGGCATCGGACGTCGGTATCGGCCGTCGGGCGTGTCACTTCCTAGACATCTGACATCGGTGAGTTCCAACTTCCAAGAATTAGCGCATCGGTCTGACACTAAATATTACCAACTAAAAACCACAAACATCCACTTTGCTGTCCTGTAACTATCATACTGAACACAATCATATCTAACCTTACTGGAAGCCAAAGTGTTATACCATAGTTTCTGCAGTAATATACATATCAGGTAAGTACCAAAAAGTTTAATAACAACAACAAAAACTAGTTATAAAGTTTCATGCTTGATGCAGTTCTTCAATAGCATAATTCCAAGCCCTATTCTCTCTCTCAGATGACACTTTTCTGCCAGGCCTCCATGGCTCCTGACTACCTCGAGCTATTCGTCACATCAAACAAAAACGTGGAGTCCATGAGGCCACAGTATTGGCCTCCAAAAGCCTCGAAAGCAGCTAAACATGCTATGGCATTGGGTTCCAAGTCCTTGACCTTGGCCTCGGCAGTTGTCCTTAGTTTTGGCTTTGGTACTGCAGTAGTTCACTAAAGTCTGCTTGTGTTCTTTGAAACAGTGCACTTAAAACAAAATTCTGGTCTATTGTGGTTCGCTAATTGTTTAACCTAATAACGCCAATTAATATTAGTCTTATTCTGTGCATAATGATGAAATCCTTGGCCTTTTCCAGAGGTCAAGTCCTTGGCACTGGCCTTGTCCTGCTCTGACATCGAGTCACGTAGGCGTGTGCGATCTGCATCGTCACCGTCGCTGCATGTTCCACGGTCGTTGCACAGGACCATCGGCGATTGCGCCTTCCCCGTTGCCGCGGCAAAGATTTGGAATGCGCTGCCGCCGGCGATCGCGTTGCTGCCGTCGCTGGGGGCATTCAAGCGTGCACTGAAAACGGAACTGTTCCGCAGATCATATGGCAATGCAAACTATCGGCCACAGCAGCATTGACATTACAGCTGTAGTGTAATACGTAACACATAGCGACCCTGAAGTTTTGTTTCAAGACTTGCGTCGCGATGAAATTCGTGGATGATGATGATGATGATGATGACCTGAGCATACATCCGATAAACAGGCCTGCTACTCATTTATCAACCCCGGAAGGATAAAAGGCTGAGTTGGCAGATCTGTAGCAGACGGTTTACCCACACAGTGGTCACCCGTCGGCTGCAGGACGGGGTCAGATCGCCGGCCAAAGACGGGCGTTCCGCCAACTGTGCTGCGCAACCATGACCATGTGAACATTATGTTTAACGCATAGAATCTCACATTTTAGAGCTCATTCAGATAGCAAACGTTACTCCCGTGCATGCCACAGCGCCTATGTTTGCATGGCCTACTACAGACAGTATATACACTTTATTTATTTTATTCTGACAACACCACTACGGAAGCAGTTTCACACTCTGTAGTGTAATGCCTAAAATTAATTGAAGAAAGAAACTAAATTAAGTAAGTAAATTTCACTGATTTCCCGAATTTATCTACATTCTAGACCACACCAATGGATAAGCAAGGCAGAAAAGACAGTATCAGTACTCTCCAAACCGGTAGTGTAGGTGCTGCTCCTACAGTATTTTTCGCTACTGAGAGAGAAATACAAAATACATTGCAAGCCATCAATCCCTTCCCTACCATGACAATAAATATTCGATGAAGCCATTAGTGTTTCTATGGTAAACATTGCTATTACATGTGCGTCAGTAATTGACATAGAAAAGTTGTATTTGGAGTCATAAAATTTGTTGCAAGGGTGGCATCAGTTGTAAATATTATCTGTGCCTTTTGAAATGCGTCTGTGTTGTTCTTTTCGTTTTTGCTGGGCATTTCTCCAGGGGAGACATCCACTAGCGCGTGTAAGACAGTTTCACTGTAAGAATGTGAGCTTGTTCACACGTCAGAAAGAAGTTGCGACAGCTCTAAAGTCGACCTTTTGCACTGACGTGAATATGCATGGACTGACGGTTCTCGGCATTGAGACGAGCTGCGACGATACTGGTGCTGCAGTTGTTAATGACCGCGGTGATATAGTCGGCGAAGCTTTACACTCGCAAACGCGAATACACGTTGAGTGAGTTTCCACTGTAAAGTAGCAGATCTGGCTGTCAGTGGTTTAATTCTGCCACCTTTATGTCAGTGTGAAAGTAAAGCAGTTAGGAACATTTCAGTTACCATGTATTTAGTGATAGTATGGTCCAGCCACAAATGGACCGGGAGCGGTTCAGGAACATCTGTAATGTGTATCTGGTTGAACCAAACCGAATCAGGGTCTCGATATATGCCTGCATTAGATTGCTATTTGCTAACTTTTTGACCCTGAAAATGTCGCATATGCACTTACCGTACCATTCGATGACAAGATTACTTGATGCTAGTAGTAACGTTAGTTAGGCCTACTTTCTTTTTTGTGGCTGATGTGAAGTGTGTTTCATATGAAATAAACAAAAACAACAGAGCAACTGCTACACAGGGACTGAGTCCTGTCCAGAAAAAGTTCCACGACCGAACCGAAGCGATGTTGGACCGGAGAGGTCCAAGACAAGGATCTGGACCTGTACTAACACTACATGTATTGCCTATACAGCGTCAAAATGTTGATGTTATTTTTGTCTTTGCAAGCGGAAATTAGTTGCAGAACTTAGCTACTTTCAGACTTTCAGTCCATATGACACTGACAGAAAACAGTCAATTTATGCACATACTGCGCATCCCAGAGCGGATCGACTTCCGTCTCGCCGTTCTAGTTTACTGTTGTATGAACGGCACAGCACCACGTTATCTCGGCAGTGAGCTACAGCGGGCCACTGACATCGAGTTACGTAGGCATCTGTGATCTGCATCGTCACCGTCGCTGCATGTTCCACGGTCGTTACACAGAACCATCGGCGATCGCGCCTTCCCCTTTGCTGCGGCAAAGATTTGGAATGCGCTGTGCCGGCGATCACATCACTGCCATCGCTGGAGGCATTCAAGCTGCACTGAAAACGGAACTGTTCCGCAGATCATACGGCAATGCAAACTGTCGGCCACAGCAGCATTGACATTACAGCTGTAGTGTAATACGTGACACTTAGCCGCCCTGAAGTTTTGTTTCAAGACTTGCGTCACGATGAAATTCGTGGATGATGATGATGATGATGATGATGACTTCTCGTCAGTATACGTAGAATCAGTGGCTGAAATTTGCTATACATCATTACAGCAGTCATGCTAAACTCTGTGGAAGACACAGATGAAGTGCAATGTATTTGCATTGTAATTGGCAAGTGAAGGGGTCAGCATAAACCACTCACCGGCCTCACAAGCCACATAATAAACTATGCACCAGCTCGATGTAGTCGAAAATGGCTTACATGTATGATGTTAGATGAAAAGAAAACCCTTTGTCCATTACATAGTAAACAATAATTCTGCACATTAAGTAGAATTGACAGAGTGCATCACACACCAACATGGAAAGCACGCGCTGGCTGTCCAAAGTGCCAACAGAATGTCTGTCAGACTACAAAGCGCTCTTTTTGGGAGTGAAGCAATTACACATCTTACACGATGACTGAGTAGAATATTATCTAGTACTAAGCTGTAGAGATTGGTCGAAAGTCAGTATGTTGATGCCCGAGTGAAGGGGTGGTATGATTGTGGTAAGATTAAAGGAAAGGCTTCTTTTAAATCTGTAACTAGGTGTGATGGAGCTGTGTTATCTACACTGAGTATTCTGCAGTGTTGGCATATGTACATCAGTCAGATTCATTAATTAAAAAGTTTTAGATAACTATAACCAAAGTAGAGCTAAAACATGTATCTAATTTAGTGTTAGTTACATCATGATGAAGCAACTCAGAATTACAAATCATACTCTTGTCAGCAGACACAGATTACTCTTAGCTGTGGTGTTACTAATCGAATTGTCCATCCATACTGACAGAAAATAACACCAGTAAAAAATGTCACAATGTAAGACAGTCGCAACTGTTATTACATTTTTTAATATGCATGTCTCTATTGCTTTTTTAATCTAAGGAAAACTTGTGCTAGTTAGTTGGCTGCTGGTGATTTCATTTTTTCATTATTCTTATTTAATGCAGTGCTGTGTTATAGTAACCTGAAGTCATCACGTGCTTGCCCCTGTTCAAAAAATTGTCGCTGGAGTTAGTAGGCCTGTTAAGACAACATGAAATCATATGGCTGACTTTTTGGCATATTTGAAAAAGGAATATCGTTAGTACCTTTATTGTTTTTAACAGTAGTTTTGCATTTTCATTGTAAATTAAGTTAGAGTTAAAAAATAATCACAGTGATCTATTTTCTAAATGTATGTACAGAATGGGAGGCATCATTCCACCTGTTGCACGAGATCTGCACAAAAAACATGTCGAAGAAATTGTCAACTTGTCGTTAGAACGAGCATCTATATCAGCTGCGGTAGGTTTGAGCTTGCTGTGAATTGTGTCCATTGTCTGCAAGTGACATGCGTATTCACATTTTGTTAGGCTGCCTAAAGGAAGGCCTTGTGTTTTGCTTATGTGGTTTTGCTTTCTCTGTTTTTAGACTCCTAATCTCTGAGCTCGCTGAGCACCCTTGCCGCCAAAAGTATATGGCAGGGTTGAGTCTTAGCCAGAACTTGAAACACTCACATTTGACTGATCCCTGCCATAAATTTTATAGGGGATCAAAAGTAAAAAAATTTGGGGCAGTTTTTGACACCATCACCTAGTTATTCTGTGTATATTATCTCAGTATCTCTTGGTTGTGGTAAGTTCGGTAGTCAGTACCAGTGCAATTGATTGCCTCGGAAGACTTGCCTCCAGAATGACCTGTTATGTGTCAACTGAAACATTAAATGACATGTGTTTGTGAATAACAGTTATGCACAGAGTTATATTTCAATTTGTTAGAAGATAACAACAAGATGCACAATATTCATTTCAGGATGTTGATGCTATTGCAACAACAGTTAAACCAGGTCTTTCATTATCTCTACTCGTTGGGCTGCAACACGGTCAGAAGCTTGTAAAATTATTTAAGTAAGAACGCATCAGTCAGTATTTGATCATTTAACAATTATTTCTGTAAATAAATCACCGTATTTCTTCTATTAGTTTGGACAGAAAAACAATTATTATAATTACAGATGTTTACAATAATAGATGTAGAAAAAATAATTAATGGCGCATAAAACATCGCGTTTCCAAATTAGCAAACAACGTGATAATAAATTCCGTCAGTAAAGACACCGCAACTTACTCACAAGTGTAACTTCCACTGTGTAATGCAAATGGAGTTTAAATTGCTGAAGAAAATGTGTGTTGTGTTGTGTTATGCATTAAACCAAACAAAACAAACCGAACATGCACAAGTAACATTTGGGAGCCATAGTTCATAGACTGCACCATAGGAACTAGAGAGTATATATAACATAACGTTATACGCTTTAACGTTTGAACATGTACCACCCTAGTTATTATATCACTGGAACATCTATTCTATGTTGTGTTTGTATTTACACTGCACGTTTGTTGTCTGAATTATTAGAAATGCATGTTGTAGCTACTAAAAGCTAAAAAAAATAATAAAAAAAAATAATTTTTTTTCACTGACAGACTGTGCGAGAATTAATAGAGCATCCAAACTAATAGAAGAAATACGGTAATGTCGCTTTTTTTATTTTTGAATCATTTATTTATAACTATGGGTGGGCAAATTAACAATTAATTACACGATCAGTTGTTAAAAAAATTTTGATGAAAACAATTTTAATTTTTTAGCTTATTCTTAAGGTTATATCAGTAAGAAAACATTATATAGTGAATGACTGTTGAGCTGAGCTAGATATATCAAGTTCAACAAACAATATCTTTTTCCAGAGACCATCAACATTTTACTCTGTTTAATAGAAGTCTGTTTAATAGACTTGATGAAAAGCACTGACTAACTGTCTTGTTATGAATGCTGTTAACTAAATAACGAAAAACCATTTTCTTGGTCGATATGTAGTGATTGGTTTTTAATTGAAATTAGTGATTAATTAATGGTTATTTTTGTGTGAAGTTAACTATTCAAATATAAAAATAATAATTTATTTTATTGTTTACAACCCTATTTATAATGTTTTGTTAACTCCTGACTTATTTCGTTGTAGTAAGCCATTTATTCCAATTCATCACATGGAAGCACATGCTTTGATGGCAAGAATGACAGACAGGTATATTCTTTTCTCAAAAAGAATTGATGTTACATGTAGTTCCAGACTGGCTGAAATTTGATATCAGTTTTTGTGCCAACTGAATGATAGTTCTGATTTATTTTTCGCCATATTTAGTTTTACCCTATATTTTTATAAATGTTTTGCTTCGCGCAGTATGCCACATTCTTGGTTTCAGAACATGTACGTGCAATGCAAATCCAGCTGAGTTGTTGGATGCAGTTATATCGACTTATGAATTTTAATCTTGGCACACGGTAATAATAAAGTTTCAAGTTTAGCATTTGCAGTCAGTCAGTACTTTGGTACAGTGTGTTATTTTTGCAAAATAAAGACCACCGGTAAAATAGGTGATTTCTTGATGCTTTGCATTAAGTTATGCCTACATTTTCTGTTATACCATACATTACAGATATTTGTGACCAAATAATGTTTTTCATAACATTAAGTATAACTTTATGGCTTTCATTTGTTTGCATTGCATTTTTACCAGAATTTATTATGTTGTCCAAATCTGCATACATACTGTTTTGAATATGATGCAGATGCTGTTTTTTTTATCATAGAGTAGGCATACTGGAATTATGCGCCAAAATTCTGCAAATTATGCATAGCATTTTTGAGGATTATGCGTATAGTTTTTGGCAGTTATGCGCGAATTATGTGCACCATTTTCTCGGCTGTTTGCTACATATTTTGTTATCAAAAGTTTGTTAAATTAATTCACATAATTCAAATTTATATTTTTGCAAGTACTTTTGCCAGAGAAATAGAGAAGCATTAGGCCTAGTTACTTCTTCATAGGCACGTCTCTTAGCAAGCTGGTGACTGAGATATCATCAGCAGAATGTAGTTGTAGAAGGCCATCATCAGCAAGTCTGGTCAGTCGACATGATTCCACGGCGTGGTTCATCATCTCTGGCTGAATACGTAAGCAGTGATGATGATGGTGGGATTTGCTGTTTCTGCGAATTAGCTGCGTCTTGTGTCCGGAATCAGACATGGCGAGTGAAAGGGAGGTCAGAACAGGTCGGGGAGTTGGGTCTGACGTGCGAATAGGCTGCTAGTAGTGGTCAAAATAGTTGTTGCTGTGTGCTATTGGTTTCTGTTGTTGCTCGCTAAAATAACTTTAAAAAGCAGTATTGGTGTAGTGTCATAAAAGTCTGGATATGCGGTCGAAAAGACGTTTTCAGAAATAACCGTAATTCTTAAGAGACTACCAGAGGCCAACAAGGGGCTTACATTAGTTAGACCTAACTGTTAATCAGTCAGCTTCTGTTGAAAGGTAAAGATAATCCCACATTCAACATCAGCCGGAGCTGATCGCGGTTTCTGTGCAGTCATCCTGCAGGATGCTTCATTGATAGGTGCCTTTACTTGCCGCGGTTACATTCAACACCAAGCACAAGTTTATTTAGCTGGAAATGTAATGTTCATCTGTTAGAACTTGTTACAGAACATGTAACACATTCGTAATAACGAGCTAAATTTGTGATGTATGGCAAAATGTCATTGGTAAAAAGACAAATTCTGCAGAGCTCTTCGGATTATGCGTGGTTTGCCCAATTACGTGGAAGCGTCCCAATTATGTGCAAAATTATGTGCGCGCATAATCGCATAATTTTACTATTCTTATCACAGAGTATGATATTGCATATAATAGTGGTGTGAATTCTGTTATTTATTATCCATATGGTGTTGTGTACTTCACTTTTTAGTTATTGACCACCAGTGAAGCAGCTTGGTATATAATTTTGGTTGTCTGTCTGTCTGTCTGTCTGTCTGTCTGTCTGTCTGTCTGTCTGTCTGTCTGTCAGACGATAACTTTCGCAAACCTTAATGTAGGAAGTTCATATTTGCACATCTGATATCCCCAGGCAATATGGGTCAAGTTCGTATATGAAGGTCATCAAGTCAAGATCAAGGTTACAGGAGCAAAAGAGGTCAAAAATCTCTTATGTCTGTAATATAAAGCTTCATAAGTATCAACTTCAGTTCTATAAAATAGAGCCACAAAGTTTGCATGTAGCATGGGGTTTTCGGATATGATGGATCGAATAGTATAACTGCCATCTTTGTTACTTGACCGGAAGTGACCACACCTAACTAAATGCACGCATTTGCAGGTGGTCGGCCTAAGATTGGAAGGCAATCTTGTTTATTAGTATCATGCTGTTAGTACAGGTTGCATTGATTGTTTTGTTGAAATGACAGGGTAGAGTTTCCATTTCTTGTGCTGTTGGTCAGTGGTGGTCACTGCTTGCTTGCTGTCGTTCGGTCTGTCGATGATTTCCTTCTGCTAGGCAAAGGTCTTGACGATGCTCCTGGTGATGCATTTGACAAGGTAGTTTGATCGTGATACTGTTACAATGCCGTACCACACTTGAGTATTTTGTATTTGAATAGTTTTACATCGGCACACAAAAAGCCATTTAATGCTGTAGAAATATTACAGAAAGCTGACTATTGATAACAGGAAATGAATAACAAGAAAGATGAAAAGAGATGTAGAACCAGGGCCGTCTGCTGTCAGTGCTTCTCATCTTGTGTGGTCTGTTAGTGTCACTCACTCACCGACTTCTTGTTAAATCTCCAGTGATCTTGTCATGGCTACTAACAAGTCGGGGTGTATTTTCTCCCATCCTGCATGTGCTGTGTTACGCCGACTGACAACTTTGTGTGACTGAATGTTGTAGACTGCTCGGCGGTTAAAACTGAAGTCATTGCCGCAGTGTGATGGTCTTAGTGGAGGCAGGTCAGTGGAACTTGTAGCTCGTGATGGCAATCCCCGTGCTTTTGAACTGCACCATGTCATGTCGCAGTTACCAAACTGCAACTTCAGTTTCTCTGGTATTAAGGCTTGGGCGTCGAAAACAGCGAGACAAGAGGAACAAAACTATGGTAAGAAACGTAGGCTATTGTTCAAGTTTCTGACAATGCAGTGAAATATGGCCGAGTTGTTGTACTTGTAAAATGTTTCATTATTTTATTTGTTGCTTTATTTTTGTGTTCAGAATGTGCAAATTTAAATTTATTTTGGTGTAATTTTTAAAAATTTTGTTTTATTGGAATTTAAGTTTTGCCACGCATTTTTAAATCTGTAACAATCAAAATCAGCACATGTGGTTTGATATGAAACGGAAAGTTAATGTGTCATGTTTACATAAATGTGTGTATTTTACGATGAGGAGAAATATCACACTATTTATAGTTGCACAAGGATAGACAGTAGATCTGTATTTACACTTTTAAGAGTGTGCTGCTATTTACATCAGTCTGTGTTCTAGGTATAACAGCAAGCGAAGTTCTACCGAATGTTGCTGATATCTGTGCCAGTTTCCAGTACATGGTTTTGCATCACTTGGCAAAACGTGTTCAGCGTGCATTGTTGTTCTGTGATCTTAAAAATCTGCTGCCAGAGGATCAAAGAATACTGGTTTGTGATTAGTAACTGCCTTCATGATCTTACATTTACTGCATCATGTAAAATGACTTGGATGTACTTTTTTGTTAATTTTCGTCAATATTAAGTTGTAAGATCGCCATAAGCATCCGTTTATTGTCTTAAAATTGTTTTTTTTTCTTCATTTCAGTTTTATTACCTAGTTCCAGTTTGTCGTTTGTATTTGAGGTGATTATGTGTTGCATGCGTTTTATGTTAAAGTCAGATGCGTGCAGGTCAGGGAGCTAAACAGACTTAAGTCTTTAACAGTTAACTATGAGAAGTTTAACAGATATGTGGGTGTTGTCTGCAATGGGATAGTTGATTCTACGGATTGTCACTTGACTGATCTCTGACCAATAGAAAAAGTTCTTGTTCATGATATGACCGATATAATTGTTCTTAGTAATGTCTGGCCTTTAGTGATAATATTGTACATGATGTCAGTGTCACCAGTTCTGCAGTGTTTCATGGAATTAATGCGTTATTTGCTGTATGATTGTGTGCCAGGTTTTGTCTGGTGGTGTTGCATGTAATGAGTTCCTGCGAGCAGGCATTGAGCGCATGTGTGCGCACTACAACTGTAGCCTGGTCTGTCCGCCACCACGGCTCTGCACAGATAACGGTGTTATGATCGCCTGGTAAGACCAACTGCACTAATTATTGTCTGAATGAATTGAGCTCATAGTATTAGTAGTAGACTTCCTATTCATGTTAGTTGAACTTTTTTTAGCTAGGTGTTATGGCTAAGGTACTACCAGCGAATATTGATTGGATATCAGCATTTTTGAAGTGGGTGGGTAAGTTTTGGCCAAACATTTGCATAGAAGCAGACATCCCCCACCAACCATTTTTGCACGGATAGATATGCCAATGAATGCCTTACAGCTTTGTTGCTGACACTTTTCACACAAAGAAACTTTGTTGCAGAATTTTCCAGAGAAGTGCAGTTTTAGACGGAAAATGGCTGTTTTGGATTTTTGAGCCCCCTCTGGGGGGCTTAGGGGCAACATAAGGTGTTCATCTTAGGCTCATTGGAAAGCATGTAGTGGACTTCCTATTAGTGTTAGTTGAAGTTTATTTCACTAGGTGTTATGGCTGAGGTGCTAGGAGCAAATGTCGATTGGCAATTGGTGTTTTTGCTCGAACGGGGCCTGTTTGGCCCATAATTTCAGGTACAAGGCCTACCAACCAATCTTCATATCAGAAAGCTGGATGAATCAGTTTATCATGCGGTGTAAGAATGTGGGCAGTTTTTTTATGTTGCGTCACATTTCACACGTTTGACAGACAGACAGATGGACGGACATTTTGCTCATGCCTAAGACTGCCCTGCATAGATGTGGCACGGTAAAAATGTCTGTCCGACTGTTAATCCTGTCAATTGTGACAAAACAAAAGAAACTTCTGTTCACATTCTTGTTCCATGTGAAAGATTGATCATCTTAGTTTTCCGACACAAAGGATGGTTGGTGAGAAACGTTTCCTTCTGCCTGAAATTTTGTGTCAGACTGACCCACCCCCCCTTCAAAAATTCCGATTATTAATCGATTTTAGCTCATAGTGCTTTAGCCATAATACTGAGTGAAAAAAGTTCAATTATTGCTAATAGGAAGTCCACTACACACTTTTCGATGAGCCTAAGATGAACAGTGTATGCTGCCTATAAGCCTGGGACAGTTCTTAAAGTTTGTAAGTCCTGTATACTTAGCTCACCCTGTGTGTTGAAGGGTGGGCTAATCCAATATGTTGTGATTTACTATCAGGTTGCCTAATGTTCTATTATTATTGCATTGATCCATTGTGAACCAGTGTCGTTATATTGTGTTAAACATATTCCTGTGTGTCTCAGATGTGTCCCACATGTGTGTTCAATTTATTATTAATTCAGGAATGGAATGGAGCGGTTGAGACGTGACATTGGCATAGTTAATGACGCTGACTCGGTATCAATACAACCAAAGTATGTACAACATATTGCCTCGTTATTGTTATGGACAGTTTGTTGGTCGGCTGTAGTCTTTTACGTAGCCACATGCCACGGGCTGTACTCGTACATGTTTCATTAGCCTTCGGCTAGCTTTACTGTGAGACTATAGATACCGGACCAGTGTGATGTGTCTGTTTACTCCCCAGCTTTCATTGCTACTCATAGTGCCAACCCTGAAAAATGACCTGGATTCTAAGGTGGTCTAATGCTGCAGACAGTTGCCCATCTAAGTACTAACCAGGTTCAGTGTAGAATGCCTACACTGATCGAGAGCATTATTGTACCGTTCTTAAATTTTGAAGCCAACTGACAAGTTGTTTTGTCATTACACAAGAGTTGGATCATTCTGGTCATTTTATAGTTTTTGCCGAACACTCTACTGTGCAAGTTAGCAGTCTGTGCAGAACGCCACTGCACGATTGATCACTGGCACGTGGCGTCGTGATCACATCACGCCGGTACTATGCGAACTCCATTGGCTACCCATCCGAGAATGTGTCAGGTTCAAAGTGGCATGTCTGGTTCGCCAGTCGCTGTTCGGGCAGGCGCCTCTCTACTTGGCACATGATTGCTGCGTCGTGTCCGACAGCACTTGGCGCTCTCTGCGATCACGTGACGTTCCGACTTACATGGTGCTGCGAACACTTAGCAGTTACGGCGACAGAACTTTTGCAGCCGGTGGACCTCACTTGTGGAACTCTCTTCCAGTCCAGCTGCGCAATCCAGATATCACCTATGGACTGTTCATACAACAGCTGAAAGCACACCTTTTTTGGGAAGCATGAACACGGAACTGTGTGACTTCTGATATGCAGCGCCTTAGAAAAACACTTAGTTACTTACTTATTTAATTTTTTTTAAACAGAAAGATACTTTTAACATTGTGAACTTCCTAGTTGAGAGCTCAGACGTGCTTACATTTAAAGTGCAACAAATTTTCTGGTGCATTTCTTGAACCTGACTAGAGTATTATAGACTAGAGAATGGATCTGCTGCTGCAGCCATCAGACATCAACTGGAATTAGTTGAATGTTTTTTTCGTGTTGCAGGTGTCCCCTGGGTGTTGATATATCTGATGAGCTTGAACAATGGCATATTTCTCTGCCGCGAGTCAAAGTCTTGTAAACAGTGAACATAATAAGCATCATCAGTATCATCTTCAATCTCATGATCTTCGTGTTCATTCATTCACAAGCCGACAGAATGCAGCTTGGACTTGATTTAGTCGATATCTGTTTCATTCGAAGAATGTTGTAGCAGTGTATGAACTTGTTTAATGATTGTGTGTAAATCACGAAACGTGCTGGAACGAAACACGACCAGCCGTTGTTATTTGTGAACTGTTGCATTGTGGTTTTGTGACATCTGTGTTTTTTGCTATCGGTCAGTGAATGGATCTGCTGGGTCTGGATCTGCTGCTTTCAAAATATGACGACTATTAGCGAACTCAAACGTGATTTTTACAACTTTATTAAAAAGAAACAAAACAAGTATCGCATTGTCCGTGACATCGTCCAATGTCGTGTCCG
>Ga0049105_1000576_pt1 | contig 13315 bp, 13 predicted proteins | sample WorMetvaBAHAMAS1_FD_61260 | JGI IMG/M metagenome (GOLD analysis project Ga0049105, IMG submission 61260) | Worm MetaG Olavius vacuus BAHAMAS.1 | ecosystem: Host-associated > Annelida > Digestive system > Unclassified | place: Germany: Marburg | collected 2013-04-09
CAGCTTTTTATGATTATTGTTGTGCTGTTTTCGAACGTTACTTTTTGTACTTACTAAATATTACTGTGAGTATTATTGCATAGTCTGAATTAATTTTACCTACTCTACACTCTAGCTTAACCTTGCTCAGAACCTGATATTTCTCGGAATATTGAAGAATGCAAGTCGTTAACTAACTGCAGCCTTCAATCTCATCGCCACCTTCACCCTCGCCGTCGATGATTATGTAATTATGCTCCACAATCGACATCACCCTACCCAGTACCCACCCACAGCCAGTCGTCCCTGCAGTAACGCTACCTCCACCACACCAACCCACTGGCCGTCGCTTACCTAACGCATCACAGACCAGGTTGGCCGGTGGGTCGGTGGAACTTTCAGTGATACCGCATTCACAAGCTATCATGATGATCATTTAATTGTGATCAATGACCGAGTTATGTAGTCTCAGTCTTGAACTTCTTAGTCTGGCACATTGACACTTATTTGGAAAGTCTCGGTCTCGAGAAAATTTTGGAGTCAGTTTTGTCTTGCCTGGTTAGTTATTGTCCCGTTTTACAAGCTCATATTCAGCTGTAAAAGAGTAAGCCGAAGCTAGTAATAAGCTAAGTAAATCATTGCATGCCATTGTTTACACAGGCTTTTTGGCATTCATTAAATTGTTGTATTTGTGAAGCTTTTGTGTTACTTTATGGCATCATCGGAGACCATTGGCTTTGGACCAGTATTTTTTGACATGTGAGATACTTTCCGCCAAGTGTACCTGCTATTTCGCATTTTTTACAGTCTTCTTTGGAGTCTTCAGCCTGCATGAAATGTTGCAGCATGCCTTGTTACTAGTACTTGACAGCACAAGCACATCATGCCTGCCTTGAGGCTAAGACCACGGCACCTATTGACTGTTGATTTCAGACTGCAATGTACACATTGCCTACTGTCACTTTTACTGTGCACTTCTGCATAAGGTCTGGAAAAATGTCTTGGTCTTATTCTTGAATGCCTTGGCCTTGAGACGTTTTCTTGGAAAGTCTGGGTCTCGGGAAAATTTTGAAAGGTTTTAGTCTCATTTTGTATTAAATTAATTCCGCATCAGTAAGGAGCATATCAAGACTGCACATATACACAACTTACTATTGAACCCAGTTGTTACATTTAACAAAATTTTTTTATATAGATTGTTGCTTGTCACCACTGATTTCACCGAAGCCATCAACGTCTTGTCTTGAATTTTTATTGCCACGTTACAGTAGAGAGGATAATTTTTTGGGGACCATTGTGCTAGTTAGATGTAAAGTGTATTGTATTTGGATGATTGTTGTCATGTGTTGACCCTAATGTAATAAAATTTCTTGTTCTGTACAGATTACTAAGAGGCATCTTGTCCATGCATAGAAATAGTACCGGTACATGTTTATGACAAGGAGGCTGTTATGGCCGATTTCGATACTGAAGGTAACATGGTATGGCTCTTGGCAAATAATAGTGAAATTATTGCTTTGCTTGTTACTACTTAATGTACTGGTACCAATTATCATAGTCATTCATAATGGCAGATGTGACTGTAACTGCTAATGCTGTTTTTTAGGCTTGTTAAACTAATATTAATTTTCCAATTAGGCTATTCGAATAGTAACCAAAGTTCGAATTTAAGAATCCAAAACCGGTAAACAAAATTTTTGCAGTCATGTTCTAACACCTAACCTGGTGACTAAAACATACGATTTACTGACTAGAACTGCATTTACGCACCAAAGAACTGGGAACAGAAGGAAACATGATACATATTACTATACAGTGCACAAACTGTGTTGTTTCTTTGGAATACTGAAATAATACAAGTACATTTACTTACTTCCTAACTGCTACTGTATTGTGTTTACAAAACGTACTGGATGTAAACAAAGAAAATTTTATGATAAAAATTGCTCACTAAAACACTCATGCATGTTACATTACACTTTTTATCCTGCAATAAGGAGTGGTAATGTTATTTTAAGATCGTTTTTATCATCACTGTTTGATTCCGACAACAAAACAGGCACTAAGTTATTACGCTTTGCTAAATTCACGGTTTCATGCTGCACTTTTCTTACTCTACATACGATGCGCATCTCCCAGAATGCTTAGAGCTTCGTTATTATTCGGTTTTGAAGAATCGAGCTTCATTTACGGAAAAAAATGAGTTTAACAACCCTACTGTTTTTGATATTGTTTGTTATTCTGTGAACAGAATTTGCCGAGTCTGATATGGTAACCAGCTTCTCCAACCCTAACTATACACTTGGTCTCCGAGCATCGCAGAATTTCATGGCTGAAGCAGCCAGTTGTGATAATAATGGGAATGTGGAAGACGTATTTGGCCAGACTTCAGTTGATGACTCTGGAGATTCAGCGATATCAAGTCCATTGACCGATTCTGATCTTGCCAGCCCAAACACAGAGGAACACCGTGGCAGTGCTAATGGTGTTGTTGCACGCAGTGAGAATTTTTTCAGTCGTATGCAGAAAGCAGTGAATCTCCATCTGCGTGACGAAATGCAGCAGGAATTCAATGGCGATGGAGGAGTTGCTGAAATGAAAAGGTAAGCCTATATCACATGAAATTTCAGAATGTCATTTATGTTTTCAGTATGTTAGTGGCTGTGATTAAAGTGAAATGAGTATTGCTTGTTACAGTAGGCAGCTGTGTTCTCTGTCTTATATCAAGTTGAGTAAAGGGCAGCAGTGCAGCTGATGTGCTTCCTGATTTCATTGAGTGTTGTCTGTGGTTATTCATGCAGTTGCTCTGGTTTCCAGGACTTCTAACATGGTCATATTTTGCACTTATAAAACATATAAGTATAGTACAGTGTTGTGTTAATGAAAACAGTTGCTATAATGAATCACTCAGACAGTGCATTTTTTGCAATGCAAGTAAACTAATATTTTTTAGTGTACAGATTGCTATATGGTAGGCTTACAGTATACTAATATTGCTTTCCAGCCTGTCTTTGAACAGTGATATGTAGCCATCTTAGTCAGCCGCACAGGATCAAAATTCAAAACTGAAAAAATAATGAAGCCAGTAAACTAGAGCAGACTGAATAACAAGTGCATAAAATGTTAACATATGTGATTATTTACAGGTTACCAATGAGTGAAGTTGTGCAGATGGATAATGTGACTTCAAAGACTGATGAGCAGGTGATTAAGATTAATATTTTAAAAATAATGTTTAGGATCATTGGTTTTCATGTCAGTTATACTGTACTTGCTCTGCTGGTATTGGATCATTGTTTTCTGGATGCTGCAGTTCATCTAAAGTTAGTAATGTATTTTGTATTGTAAACTCACTGTAACTGCTGGAATGTTGCTTAAGAGACGAGAAAAAGGACGAGTTCAGTACTGAGATATTGTTGTTTACTGCAGATGTCTGAATTTGGTAAATCCACTAATGATGGATCTGGCGGTGTTTCATTGCCTCGTGGTTGGCAGCGACATGAAGGTACGATTAATGATTATATCACACTATTTCTTTAAAAGAGTTAATGCATTACTGATGTTTTGCAAGTCTTATTTTGTTTATCTCGAGGATTTTTGTAATGTTGTAAATTAGAGGACAATGTATTTTGTGCTGTTGATTTTAGATGAAAATGGTCCATACTACTGGCACATTAAGAGTGGAACCATTCAACGTGAAGCTCCAGTTGCAAGTCCAGTCGATGTTCAGTCTGGCAACGATGCACCTTCCTCTAGCTCTGTTAGAGTTGTGAAGTTTTTGTCTTGATTTAATCTTTCTCATCTTGCAGTGGATTGGGTTAAGTTCAGGGACGTCAGATTTGTGCGATTTTCTGTGCACAGAATTTTGTGCAGAATTTAGCACAGAATTGGTTAGCATGCACAGAATTGGCCGTCATGCGCAGAATCAACAAAGTGGCACAGAAATTGTAAAATTTGGCAGATTTTGTTCAGCAGTGTTGCTCTTAGTTCAGCACCGACAGTTGCCACAGCCAGTGCAAAGCATTTTGATGTAAAAATAATAAAATATTTAGCTGTTCTGTGCCTTAATGGTGCAGTAATGGGGTCACAATTTCAAATTGTAACAGATTTTCAAGTTATATGCGTTTCGTAACTTTGGTTACTTGGGTAGCGGAAGTTGACGAATTTGAGTTGATGTATAAGTGCAGATTGCAGATGGTCATAAACAGTGGACTTGCAATTCATAAAACTTACATAAAAATGCACACAGTACAAAACTACAAACTAAGTAATACTAAGCAAATATCCAATTGTGGCAAACAGGATCATACAGCAATGTCACTGATGATTTTAAAGTGGAAAATCGGCTTGAAAATATGCACAGAATTCACGAAAATGTTGCACAGAATTTGCAAGTTATGCGCACAGAATTTTCAGTTTTTTTTGACACAGAATTGTGACAACCCTAGTTAAGCTAAAGATGGGCTAAATTGAATTTTAAGACTGGTCTCAAAAAGCTTTTTCGTTTAAGTCCATTGGGTTTTTGCAAATATAAATTATCCATAAGTTTACCAGGGAACAACATGTGTTTTTCCTTAGTGATAGCAAAGATCATGTGCCCTGCCTGGTGCACTTGTACACTGAACTAGCTGTAGCCTTTGTCCTGGTGTTTGATAGGTTTCTTGTGTTATTTTCTTATTTTTGGGATGTGGCTATGACAGTATTATTACATGGCTAAAGCTGACTGTCACTGATGTTTAATGAACCTGACAGAAAAAAGTCATGTGACTAGAAGGAATAGTTGGCCTGAAAATCTTGGGATATGTTTGCCGCAGAACTTAAGCAATGAAGTTCATCTGTATCTTGAATAATCCGCAGATCTTGAAATTGCTATGACTGATGTCATCCACATCCCACATTGCATCATTTGCTTTCCATACAACAGTGGGTCATTTTCAAGATGTCATATGTGGAAATGTATCTCATCAAGATTGTTTTCAAGTACTTAAGCCCATGAATGAACTAGTTTTCAGTTTATTTTGTATGGAATGCCATTTGCTGCAAAAGTATGATATTGAACCACAGGGCTCAAAAGAAGAAGCCGCAGCACCGACCAGATCAGCTGTGTCTTCACAGGAGAATGACAGCTGTAATAGGTGTGTATAACTGTTTTTAATGCCATATAAATGCCTACAATGTAGGACCATTATACAGCAGTATGGTGATCGTCACATTGTCCCTTGCGGCTGTCAGAAAGAGTTGCTCATCGTGCTGGTCTTCTCTCGGATGCCGACTCTGCTGCAGCTGTTTCCTACCACTCCCAGCACCACCATTATGTCAGTCTCCTGCATCAGTAGGAGTTTGCATTCTGGTCTAAATGCATCGATGCTCAGCAATTGCAGCCACGTCAGCTCTGGCGGTCATTTGATGAATGCTTGGCCGGGGGCAAAACTCCTCTGTCATCTGACATCGATGTGTCTGCCATACACCAGTATTCGATGACCAGGTTGCCGGTGTTCAGGCAGGTACTGCGCATGCTGATGAACCTTGGTTCACATCAGCCCCGGTTGGGTGTGAGCTCCGTCTCTTCACTCCAGTCACACAGACTGAGATCACCAAGATTGTGCAGTGCTTGTCTGACCCTCTGCGACGTCGCTGCGAAAGAAGAGCACCAATGTGCTTGCACCTTTTTGTGCAGGTTGTTCTGTTGGTTCCTTGAACACGGTGTCGTTCCATCGAGTATGAAGTCAGCATACATTACGCTGATTTTAAAGAAGACTGACTTGGATTCGTCAGATCCGAAATTGTGTCGTCCGAATTAGAATCTCTCGGTACTGTCCAAGCTGCTTGACCGTTCGGTCAGTGAGCAGCTTGTGACACATCTGATGAAAAATGATCTGTTTCCCAATCTCCAGTCAGCTTATCGGTCTAATCACTCGATGGAGACTGCTGTTCTCAAGGTCCTGTCAGATATCTTACTAGCACTGGACTCTGGCAAGCTGTCATTACTGTCACTTTTGGACTTGTCAGCTGCCTTTGAAAGTGTTGTCCACAACACGCTGTTGCAAAGACTACAGACGTCTTACAGTCTTGGCGGGAATGTTATCGCCTGGTTCACCTCTTATCTTACTGGACATACGCAGTATGTCCGGACTGCGGCATCCCGCTTGGTTTCGTTAGCAGTGTTATTTGGAGTGCCCCAGGGTTCTGTCTTCAGACGACACTCAGATCTACGGGTTTTCTGACCCGTTGGATGTTGATGCATTGCAAGAGCATCTGTCGGTCTGCATTGACAAAGTCTTCTCCTTGATGATGTCCAACTGGCTGCAGCTTAACCCTGCCAAAACTCAGGTGCTCTGGTGTTCATCTGCTCGACATCAGCATCAGATCCTGACTGGTCCTGTTTATCTTGATGACACATATGGTACGAACAGAACAAAACCTGGGGGTTTATATTGACGCAGACGTCACCATGAGTGCTCACGTCACTGCAGTCGTCAAAGCGTGTTATGCTACACTCCGTCAAATACGCAGTGTGAGTCGTTCGCTGACACGTACCACCTTGTTGACACTAGTTCAAGCACTTGTGGTCACAAAGGTGGAGTACTGCAGCTCAATTCTCGCAGGCATTTCCGGACAACTGTTACAACGGCTGCAGTCTGTCCTCAATGCCGCCGCTCGTCTGGTGTTCTTGGCGAGGAAGTCGGAGCACGTAACTCCACTCTTCCGTGAACTACACTGGCTGAAAGTTCTGGAGAGAATTCAGTTCCGGTTATGTGTTCTCGCATATCGTAGCCTTAACGGCATGGCAACATCATACTTCGCTGAGACCCTCAACCTGACTGCCGACGTAGGTTCACGTCGGCGTCTTCTGAGTGCTTCAACGTCGACGCTGGTTGTACCATCCACACAACGCATCACGCTGGCTGATTGAGCTTTCCTTGTGGCTGCTGCTCGAGCGTGGCATGCTCTTTCATTGTCTGTTTGTTCTGCACCATCACTGCTGCAGTTCCGCTGCGACCTGAAGATGGCATTGTTCCAGTCATCGTACTTCTCAATATAGTATACAGCTGTGTGACAGACTGTAACTTTAATATTGTAATGTACCCCTGTAACGGACTTGTTCGTGAAGTGTCACCTTAAACTTCACATTGACATTACATTACCAGTACATTGTTACATTTGTACAGCAAAGAAGAGGAAGACAGTCGACTCATTCACATCTTCTTAGTACCTGATATAACAGGCTACCTTCGCTACTTAACTTAATGGATCACTATGATAACATTTGTCGCATAGTGGATCTGATATTTTAGAAATGTCACACTGATCTTCCATGTGTGAATGCTCTTGCTGCGGCACATGGTAGACTAGGTTTGCCAGCAAATATGTATAGCAGATGCATCGCAGTGACTAGTGCAGTACAATGCCTGATTTTTTCAGAACCTGTTGATGCGACAGGTCCATTAGCAAAACCTGATCAAGTTTGGTTTCTAGGACAAGCTAGAAGACTTATTCTCAGGTTGCATGTTTTGTCAGTTAGTCTGTCTGTCTATCTGTTCATCTCTGAGCAACGGCTGTGGCTTTTACAATAAGCAGGTCTGTGGGGCTGTTGCATGAGGTTGTTTGTAATACATCTGTCTTGCGAAAGATTACTGCAATTACCGTACATTGTGGTATGATTACTTCTTATGCTTGTTTGATGTTGTTGTACAGTAAAAAGGCTTCTAGTGATGGTGCTAGCAAGGAGTATGAAGTCTTGTCGTCAGACATAACCAGTAGTTATCCAATCCGGTTTGCAGTGCGGTCACTTGGCTGGGTTCCGATAGCTGAGGAACAGCTGACACAGGAGAACAGCAGCCGTGCAGTCAACCAGTGTATTGTCAGTCTGTCATCTGGTCTCCGCGATATAAATGATGTTGTCGGCAAGTGGGGAGATGTGAGTTTTGTACTTTTCATTTTACGAGTGCTGTAGTCGCTGTGGTTTCCAGCCAGTTGAATGTGTGATTGTTAACATCGTGGAGTAATTGTAATTCACCTTCAACTTCTGTTAATGGGCACATGTCAGCACTATATGATTCATCTGCTGTTTTCGGAATTCACAGAGAGCTAATTCGGCAATGCCCAGCCTGTGCAGATTTGTGAGACATGAACCTGTTTGACCAAAGACCATGTGTGACGAGAAAGGTCGGAACCTGCTGCCAGGTTACAGTGTGGTTGTCCATAAAAGCTGACAAACCATGGAAGCTGACAGTTGTTAAATCTAGGTTCACACATGACAGTGCGAATGGCAGATTGCGATGGATTCTTCCCTTAAATTTTGCCCTGTGTTAAGTCTGAAGTAGATAGTACTTATAGTTTGACTTTTTGCCGTGAAGTTTTGTAGAACTGTTCTGTATATTGTGTCTACTACTTGAAGACATGTATGAGATTCTATCACACCATTCCATCTTGGTGTCAAAAGAAGAAAATTAAAACTAACAACATAATACTATACTAAGTTTATTTTCGTGTAGCCATATTGTAATGTGTATGTTTTTTACATCAAAGTTTTTCACTTTACTGTCTAGGGAAAGTATTTGTACATGGACCTTGATCAAGAGAACCTGTCACTGATTGATCCTCATGACCTAACCGTGCTCAATGTTCAGCCCATCAAGTCCATCAGAGTCTGGGGCGTCGGCCGAGACAATGGCAGGTGAGCTGTGCCACATTCTGAGTTGTTTCTGTGTTGGGGTTCTTATCTGATGAGCATTTCGGTTCTGGATTCATTGCATTCGTGGTTGTTAAAGCTTAACTGTTAAGGTTTTCTCAACACAGTGATATCTGTGAGTACTTACAAATGCAATACATGTGTGTTACTCATTTATCATATGGTATTTAGTATCAGCTAGGCAACCTATCAGCTTTACACCAATGTGCAATGAGCCCATGTAGCTTGATAATGAGGATGATGATGTTCAGTAATGGTGTAATAGGTGTATTGTAGTGCTGCAAATTATAGCAGACTGTTAACCAGTTAGTAATTTGCAAACATTTTAGTCTGTTATAAACTTGAACCAGTTACTGTGTATTTCCTGAATTAAGTCAGAACTTCTCAGTTAGATTTTAGACACAAGAAGAGCAGGTTGGTTTTGTTTGTGATCAAGCCTTGGCAACTGATAGCAGTGTTGTCCAGTAATGTGAGTCTGCAGTGTTATAACATGCCAGCTGACGGTGCAGTGTGTTACAGTCATCCTGGTGTAATTGCAGTTCAGTCTGTCATTAAGGAAATTTAGTAAAATCTTTTTGTGTAAGCGTAACATTAGTCGACTTGTTTGCTCAGAGTTATCAAGATCCAATACAGTGACTTTGTTTGTGCTTAACACTATTTCATAAAAATCAGTGAATGGTAAGTTGTTGCACGTGTGTGTCGGTGTTAACAGTTACTGGTGCTTAGAGTTATCTTTGCATTTAAGTTTAAATCAACTTTGTTCAATTTATGCTGTCGTAATTTTGTATTGACCAATGTTATTTTAATATGTTACGTTATGTTGTTGTTATTATTATTGTCCTTATCTAATTTTTAGTTGGTATACAAAACACTCAACTATGTTTGGTTGACTCAGTTTAATGAATCCATTTTACGTTAAGATGTTATATAAACAGTCTTCAGTTGTTTAGTTTTTATTTACCATCTGTAAAGTTACGACTTTTTGGTTGGAAGGAAATATGTATATTATTGTTGTTTACTTGTTCATGCCAGCACAGTAATGTGAGCATGGATTTAAGTAATAATTATATCAACTCTGAGTAACTAATGTTGATGCGGATAGTATCTTAGTGTTGGCAATGCTCAAACATGAAATGTGGAAGAGACTTATGCATTAATTTGCAGTCTTAAACCTTGGTAAATTTTGCTTTGCGAACTGCTATACACTTAAAGTAGTTGAAAGGTTAAGATGCACTGAAATAGATGATGTCACACACAAACTTCAAATTAGATGTATGTGTTTATGTTATGTGATTTGGCACAGTACTGAGCTTTTGGAAGTCAGAGATCAGTGTTAAAATTTGCATTTTGACATTGGATAGTTGGCTACATATAGCACTATTGGCCATATGAGGTTATGTCTTGTTAAATGTGCTCTAGTGTCATTATTACTTATGTGATGAATGGATGCATGTTGATGGGAGGCAAAGTTTCATTACAAATTTAAACTCTATTCACCTTTCGCGGTCTACAGGGTGGGCCAAAAACGGACCATTTTTTAAAAGTGTATAACTCTTTTATATAATGACATTGTAAGGCATTTTATATATCAAAATGTTCAGCTCTTTATCAGGAGTAAGACTGGTATTCTGAATGCCACCGTGTTTAAATATTCTTTGCATAAGGTAAGCGAAATGATATTACACTGAAAATACCAATTAATTTAAGCATGACATTTAATTATCACACACAGTTCCCTCAAAGTTGACAGTCATCGTTGACTATTAATATCAGTATGTCAACAGCAATTGAACGTGTCTATTTTGTACCCTAAACACCATCGCCATTCTTTTTAGCAGTTGGTCTGGCACCCGTTAAGTTGCATCTGACTTATCGGATCCAGCAGTGTAACAGAATGTGCTTCAGATGATCAACGTCTCGGAAGTCTTGACGATACAACTTTTGTTGCAAAGCTCTCCAGAGTATGGAATTGACCAGATTGAGGTCCTAACTACTCTATGGCAAGTTTTTCTTGCTTCCATGAACTCCATTGCACAGAAAACAGGTGACATGTGTACGGTGAATTGTCGTTTCAATCGAAGTATCGTTTTACTGCATTTGTGCAAAGAATATCTAACTGCAGTAAAATGAAAAACACTTTTCTTACTGCAGATAAAGTACTGAACATTTTGATATATGGATTGCTCCGCGTCGATGAAATCCAGTATGTTGGAGAACACGTGAAATGGTCGTAACATGTGAACGTGAATCGTCATTTTAGTGAAGTGCGGTTTTATCACACTGCTGCAAAGGATATTTAACTGTGACAAAATGCAGTACATAAGTATTACTCCAGATAAAGGACTGAACAGTTTGGTATATGGATCACCTTTCTGCATTATCATAAACACGAGTTACAAACTCAAAAATAGTCGGATTTTTCATGGCTTAAATTAATTGGTATTTTGGTGTAGTATCATTTCTCCAAACGTATGCAAAGAATATTTAAACATGAACGTATATTAAACGCCTTTCTACCTCATCATATACAGGAGTCGTACACCTTCTAAAATGGTCCGGTTTTATTGTTGTGAAATATATCTATGTGTACAGTAGAGCACATACTGAGAACAGAATGACGATAACCTGTTTTTGCTAATCTCAGCTATTAATTTTTTACCTTTTTAAAATTTAAAAAAGTATTATCATTTATTATTTGCCTGTTAAATTTGTCAAAATGTGAGATTATGCATTAGATAGCAAGCATGTGTACATTGTATGATGTCTATGAAAAGGAGATTGTATGTTGACACTGTTTAAATTTTCAAGCCTATAGCCAAGGGGAAGGGGTCCCAGGCAGTCAATTTTGCAGTAGTATTATTTTAGACTGTTTCACATACAGTGGTGTGACCAACACAAGTCATTATGTTCCATTGATTGACAGGGACTTCGCATACGTTGCTCGTGACCGAGGCACGCGACGACACATGTGTCATGTGTTTCGTTGCGAGCTGCCTGCACGACACATCGCAAACACTCTCTGTGAAATATGTAAGAAGGTCATTGCCCAGCGTGCTGCTGCAGCGCAAACAGCAAATGGCTCGGGTCAAAGGGCGCGTCCATCTGATCTACCAAATCTCCATCCGGTTGGCAGTGGCACAGGCGACAATACCATTACATTTGAAAACCTGCTGAAAAGTGAGTGTTTCAGTGGCTGGTTGTTGGTTAGCTTTTGATCATTGTCACTTTTATTACTGTATAACAGCATGGGCCAGATAATTATTTTTAGTCATTGTAACAGATACAGTATAAAACAACAGTGTAATTACACACAGAAATGAATAAACCAGAACTACACTGGCAGATCAGTCAGTTAGTGTATTCACATTATGTTATCATGTTGCAATCTTATAATTTTGTACTTTTACTTTTCAGTCAAGGCTTGTGAAGAGTTTGTGATCAGAGACCGTGTCACACAAGACTTACTTGACACGACTTAATGCTTTGGAGACATAGATTGAATCCCACTTGCTGGCAGCCAAAGCTGTGTACAACATTGCTCCACTGGTTTCTATCTTTAGCAGATCATGTAGCATCGACAAAGACAGTATGAGAATGATAAAGCTGAGAGTGATTTAGCATTCGTGAAATATCTGTCACTGTGATAGTTACAACAGATTGTCTGTGATGTATAGATGTATAAACTGTTGACTTTTGCTACCAATAGACATACATGTAATATATACACAGTGATAAGTTAATAACCTAACAACATTTGACGAGATGGATATTTTGTTAGGGTTTTTGTGATGTAACTGCAGTACCTGCACCATAATATACTTATTGACAGTGAGCATTGACAGTATGTCAATGCATGCTCTTTTGTGAGGATGGACTTTTAGCATGGCTGTTGCACATGGAAGCTTTAAAGTACAACTAAATATTGTGTTAATGCTGATGGTTAATTTGAGAAAGCTACACAAGTATGGCGGCTGTGGAATTGCCAGTTGAAGGTGCTGCTGTTATGTGTTGTGTAGTGGTTTGTACTAGATTTGCTTAGTACTGACAATGAAGGCAGTGCACAGTTAAGAGATGTGTCCACTTGTTTACCTTGATGTTTGTGACATGCTTGTTGCATGCATGAGCGTAGATGCAGCATTCCCAACGCCGATGGATGAACCACGCAAAGTGATGAGCTGTCATTTTCTGGGAACACTTCCAGTTTCTATGGCAACTGGTATTGTATGCACTGCTCTTTCTTGCTATTGGCCGACACCTTATAGTCCAAATGTTGACTGTCTGTGACATATTCAGTGATCTATTACAGTTTTGACTCGTTTATTTTAGCATTGTCTGCCGTGTCACAACTGTTGTTGACAGTGCTTCAGTTAGTCACTAGAAACTGCTGTCATATGGCAGATTAACTGTTCGTGCATTTCAGCAGTATTTTTTGTTACAAGTTGTTAGTTTTTTTTTTGATTTCACACATTGTATGCACATCCCAATTGTTACCTACACCTTAGAAATACTCTTACTTACTTACTTACTTAGTAGTAGTAGTTGTTGCATGCGCCTCTAGGAGCGCGTAGCGCCATGTTTCGCCAGCATCCTCCAGTACGGACGATTCTGAGCTGCCACACGGGCCTCTGGCAATCCCATGCCATG
>Ga0049105_1000577_pt1 | contig 13312 bp, 5 predicted proteins | sample WorMetvaBAHAMAS1_FD_61260 | JGI IMG/M metagenome (GOLD analysis project Ga0049105, IMG submission 61260) | Worm MetaG Olavius vacuus BAHAMAS.1 | ecosystem: Host-associated > Annelida > Digestive system > Unclassified | place: Germany: Marburg | collected 2013-04-09
TGTTACCGTTTTAACGCGCATCTAACTCTGTTAGAGCGAGCTCTTGCATGGCATTTCTGTATGTCTGTATGTCTGTCTGTCTGTCTGTCTGTCTGTATGTCTGTCTGTATGTCTGTCAAATGCATGCATTGTGAGCGAACGAAACAATCGTCTATCAATATGTCAACACCATACGATAGAAAGATTCTTCCAGTTTCTTGGGAGTCAAATTTCGTGGCGCTGAGTTTGGTTCACCCCGAACGAGTGCATGTGTGAAAGACAGGTACCCCCTGTCGAAAGCTCAAATTTGACAACTAACAGGAAGGCACATATGGGCTTTCAATTGGTACCAAAATCGGTGACCTTGAACGGCGTAATGCCCTTATTGTGCGCTATTTCACCGAATTCGGTAGCTTTCGGCGCCAATTATACGTCAAAGTGGTTGAAGATATGGCCTATATACTATCTGCTACGAAAGTATAGTTCAAAGAATCTAGTTTTTAGCGATATATGATTTATGGCAATATTCGCAGAGATTACCGAGAACGAGTGCATAATCGAGAGATTCCTGCGCGATATAGATTCATTCGCCATTCCAGTGTTATTTATATCCCTATATGTCTGAGAACCTATAAGTAATTAAACAAATTTCGCGTTCGACCATTTCGAGCCTAATATAACCGCAGAGGACAACTGTTCTGGAAAAGCCACAAAATCTTCCATCGCGTACTAACCCTAGCTATACAGAGTAAAACGATTTCAGTTTAATAACCAACTATTTGTTTTGAATCCCATAATAGACGCGTTAGGCGTTTAGCAGTAAGTAGCACACGTCCAAAGTCAGTCTACGCTCTCGATTTGATAGAAATGGCCTTATCAGCACAGGCTTTAGTCTGTCCGTCTGCCCGTTTGTCAGTCTGTCTGTCTGTCAAACTCGTGATTCGCGCCTAAACGGTTCAACATATCGAAATTCCATTTGCACCGTACGATAGAGTGACGTTAGATGCGCGCTCTCTCTCTGCGGTAGCTGAGCTTCTTCTGTTAGTATTCATCTCTGGTCATTATGAATATTTACTAGTGAAGAAATCATCATCATTATTGTCGATTATTCGTCGTTTATTATTTTAAATATGTAACAGATAATAAAGCATACCGATTTATTTTATTTTTAAATGCAGTTGAATTGTCTAGACTGATCTCGGTCTCGTAGTTTTTTTTGGTACCGGTCTCCTAACAGTTTTTTTTATCTCGGTTTCGGTCTCGGTCTTGGTCTTGCACTCTCTGGTCTCGGCCTTGGCCTTGGTCTTACTAGCAAGCCTGACTTTCACTCTGAGATTCCTGGCTTTGGCATGCTAATCGCTGGAGTATGAAGACGCGAAACGTTCGCGGATCGTGAAATTACAGTTCGTAGCACCTCTGGTCCGGGGCGGCACGCCCAGCGTTGAATGATGGGCGGGTGCCGTCCCGGCAGCGAAGCGTGCTGGATGCGACGCGGATTACACCGACCAGACCACCCACAGCGAGTCACGGCAAGCTGCTCGTAAATACGTCCGGAAGGCGAGCATGTTGGCGTCGTTGGCGACTTCAGTGGGCGCCATGTTGCGCTAGCCCGTCGTACAGGATGTCGTCACTCTATAAATACAGGATTAACGCCTCGCTATATTCTAATGATAAAATATTACTGAAGGCCTCCATAAAAAACACACACCGACTCAGCCTTAGTATAAATATCACAAGAAGCTCAGCTGTCACAGGGACAGTGCGCAACGCTCTGCACAACATTTCGAAATGTTTTTTAAACTCCCAACAAAACTTAAAGCTAATATCTAATATGCATTCTATATCCACTGTTAAACTTTTCTCAGATTTCACCTCTCCATCTTCAATGACCCTGAAACTCATACTTGAAGGTCCCTGGAGGTCATAACAAGTCGTTTTGATAATCTGCAGCTCATACACCACTTTGTGTTGCTGGTTATCGTATTGTCTGTATCGCGTGCCGTTTTTTAGAAGAAGAAGAAACTTTATATTCGCTATTGGCAGTGGCAGGCCGCAGCCCATCAAAGCTGGCTCAGCTGGCTGCCCAAAAAGAAAAGAAAAGAAAACGTACATAGCAAATACACACAAACAGAATCCGATACTGCGCTCCGATTTGTGATTTTACGCGACTGATCGCTCTCTATAAATCGATTAACAGCAGCAGCAGCAGCAGCAGCAGTAGTAGTAGTAGTAATAGTATAGTGGTAGTAGTAATTTTGTTTTATGTGCAGTTAAAAAGAGGCATGAAACAACAACTTACAAAAGTGTACAGAAATTGAAGTGAACATGAAATTGCTATTGGTGTTATTGATTGATGTTGCCAAAGCTCTTTGATGGAAATTGGAAAAATTCGGATGCAGCAGTATGAGTCTCTGATGTCTCTCTCATGTCCTGTACTCCTGGTGATCGACAGCTGCTGCTGTATGGCATCGATCTTCGGTCGCCGAGTTTCTGCGTAACGCCGAGTTTTGTTTGGCGCCGATCCGTCAACCAATCGTGCTATTGTCGGTTGTGATAAACTGCCATCCTATTATTGCGCTTCGCGTACCATAACGTGTATCTGTGGCTGCAGCGCGATGATAGGCGTAAATGATGAACGACCGCTGCCGCTATTCACAGTTCATACAGTCAATTGCAGCACCTCACTTCCTCCTGGCCAGGATCGATTTAAACCAATAATGAAGTAACATGCCGTTGTAGCGTGTTCATTGGACTGTTAAAATTGTAACTAGGTCTGTACTCTTAATTGACAATCTCTTTGTTCTCGCTGTTTCTGTTTGTATTAATCAACACAATGCAATATTTCGCTGTACGAGTACTGAAATACGGAAGACGGTAATGAATGTTGCAGTTTTTACAGGCAGGAGGATTAGTTGTTGCGTAGAAAACGCGCGACGCTTCATGTCATTTAGAAAATTGAGCGCAAAAACAGTAAACGTTGACCACATATGTGACGTTATGTGTGTATACAATGTATTTACTGCGTCTATTAACATTTCACTAATAAGCAGTCGCATACGAGCTTTCGATTTGTGAAAAAAATAAACTTGAACAGCGTGCGTATGGCCGTTATTTTGCGTTATTACACTGAATGCATCACATTCAAAAGCTAACTGCTTCAAAGCGTTTGCAACTAGACTCATACTGTGTGCAACGAAAATGTAGTCCAAAGAATCTAGTTTCCAGTAATTTATGATTTATGGCGATATTCGCAGACATTACTGATAACTAGTGCATTAACGAGAGGCACCCTTTTGACAAAAGCTATAATTCAAGCATACTGCGCGATAACTGGAAAACGGTGCGAGATAGAGTATAAGTTAGTTTTATTCACTGGGAAGTCGCAATACGCGTTTTCGATTGGGACCAATATCAATGACCTTGAATGACCTTGAACAGCGTAACGACCGCCGACGCGTGCCATCTCTGCAGTAGCTGAGCTTCTTGTATGCGTTTTTCGTCTCGGCCATCGGTACTGATGTACACGTATAGGCTATATATAACGCGTCGATCGAACGACGCAATAGAAGACGACGGCGATGAAGACTGATCGTTTGGCGATGCCGTCGTGTGTGAATGCGTCGTCGTGTGTGGTCTGTTGTGTTGTGATAGGGCTGAGCTGGCCGCTCACTGGAGGAGGCTCTTCTGCCACGTCCGTCTCGACGTCATCCACTGGAGGTCAGCAGGTCTCGTCGAATGGAGCACGCAGCGGCAATGACCGACATTCGAACGACCACACGAACTCCGCGCAGCTTGTCAACAGCCTTCAACAACTCAAGGATGTAATGCACTTGTCTGCTTGCTTTAATTCGATGGCGTTTGACGAAACACTTAGTGGCGGGACAGCAAGTTCTCCCGGTAGAAGTCAAATCTGATTTTGTACCAGTGGTCTTCAGACCCAGTGGCGGCGCCAGCGCAGTAAAGTTTTTTTAGTTGTCGCCCTCAAAACACAGACCGCCTACGCCGTTTCACCGTCAAAATAAAACAAATAAAGCGGTCAGATATGGTAACATTTTTATTTTCTGTTAACACTATTACCGAAGCAAAGCAGTACGCAGGGATAGACAGGGCTTGAGCCAGGGCGGTGGATCTTCCAGCCAGGTCATTTGACCGGGCGCGCCCTGGTGTAGCGCCGCCACTGTTCAGACCTCTCAAAGTAATTATATAGTTTTTTTTCGAAGGGAAGCTAATTGTGATTTAGTCGCAGTAGTTCGTTTCCTTCCCCAACAATGAAGTCTTTCACTCGCGAGCAGCTTGACATAACACTTGTGCAAATGTTGTAAAGGAGACTGCATTTGACTGCGACAGACTGATAAAACACGGGGAGGAATATGAAGCCGGATCGCTCACTCTCCGAGTTCCTGAGATCAGTAGTAGGCCTAGTATATTTATTTCAGAAACGGCAAACAAAACATGCAATAACAACATAATGAGTTTTACAAAGCCAGACAACCAGAAGGGAAAATGCCCATCTTGCTGGCCACCTATAGCACAGACGAAATAATAGTCACTAAAACGATATGTTAGTTTAAAAAATATACTGACTGCATGGGCGGATCCAGGAGATGAGGGGATGAACTCCCCACCGGCGTCCGCAAGTGTAGCAGTCCAACTGACTACTGCATATTCAGACGACCCATGTACGAAATTGCAGGCGAAATTGATTGTCAGTTATGCAAAAGTATTCAGCTTTTGGGGTCTTCGCCCCAAACCTCCCTTCATGGGCTTTACTGCTGGATCCCCATCATCCTTCTCCACGGACAATTTCTGGATCCGCCACTGACTGACTGTGCAGCCACGACTTTCGAAAATCGTCTTTTACACGTATATTTTAGCTCCTGTTTGTCTTGATGACTTCTGTATTTTGAATTTTCACCCTCGCTCGCATCGATGTACGCCTGCAGACTATTTTTGATTGATTGTTATGTGACTGAAGCTTTACGATTACGACACACTATTACTGCAGGCTGTATTGATGGTGAAGTCCACGACTTGATTTCTGTTCAACCTTGTCACAACACACGTTCTTTATGTACTATCACTCTTGCTCGCCCATCACCTACCCTGTCCTCTTTGAAAATCACAAATCGCTCTTTTAGGTATGCTGCACCTTGTCTATGGAACGAACTCCCCACTAATCTCCGCGAGCCTCGTCAGGCACAGTCTCCTGCACTTTCACCTATCACACATGGCATTTCATCAACCGCTTACATCTTCTCTTACTCGCTCAGTATTTCATTCTGAACTCAAGCTTAACAGCAAATCCTTTCCCCCATAGACCTTTTCCTTTCCTACCGGACTGATTCCACGGACTCTCGGACCATCTAATGATTTTACTCTGCTCAACGGCTGGATTTGTTTGCATGGTGTGTTATACTAAACCGGCTCCTAGTCGGTTTTCGAACGCACTTTAAATCGCCGCACTTTCATTCATTCATTCATTCATTCATTCATGAAGTGGTGAGCTGATGATGTGTACTGTACTACAGTGTGAGTGGTACTGGGGCGCGCTGAGCTGGGAGGAAGCCACGCTGTGGCTGGCAGACCTTCCTGATGGTTCGTTCCTCGTACGCGACAGCTCCGACGACCGATATATACTCAGCCTCAGTTTTCGATCACAAGGACGCACACACCACACCCGCATTGAACATTACAAAGGTAGGTGCCGCGCGGCCGGTTTACAGACATTTCGTACCCTAACCTTTTCGTGCTCAGGCGTTTCAGAAGTCTCTAACCCTGGCCCTAACCTTGACTCTAACCCTAGCTCTAACCCGAAACTCTAATACTGACACCTAATCCTAACATTAACTCTAACCCTAACTCTAACTCGAGGTATACCTAACCCTAACCCTCTTTAAGAACGCCGTGTACGAAAGTCCTGGTTACGGAAAGGTTAGGTACGAAACGTCTGGCACCTCCGCGGCCGGTACATCTGTTGATGTTTTTGATTTTTTAATGAAATCACCACAAAAACTTATACTATGGGCTAGTATAATACTCAACTTCGCCGTTTATGAAGCCATTTAGTCTACTGATGGCGTTGTCGTTAACCGTTGTCTGGACTATTGCAAGGCCGTGCTCTCCGGTCTTCCATCTTCCACGCTGGCACCGTTCCAGCAAGTCCTGCACGCAGCGGCACGCAGCGTTCTTGATCTCAAGCCGCGTGACCATGTGACTCCAGCTCTTCGAGAGTTGCACTAGTTGCCAGTCGCTGAGAGGATCCAGCACAAGCTGTGCTTGCTGGTTCACAAGTCGCTTCTGGGACACACGCCGGAATATATCTCAGACCTTCTGACGTCGGTTGCCAATATTCTAGGTCGACACACTGCGCGCTTCATCGTGTGGCAACCTCGTTGTGCCGCGAACACGTCGACGAATTGGCGACAGAGCCTTTTCTGTTGCTGCACCGCGAGCATGGAACATTCTACCGATGGAGCTGAAACTGCTGCGATCGACAGACTCGTTTCGTCATGATCTGAGAACATTTCTGTTTTATTCTGTCTACGGGCACCAGGATACGGATTGACTCTGTGATCGCGCTCTCGGTCTTCTAGTAGGCGGCGCAATACAAGTGACTCAGTTACAGTTACTGACTTCAATAGTTGTTGCTACACTGTGTATAGATTTTAATTTTTTTATGTCTCTGCCGACTATTAGTTGCAACTTGCAGGAGGCATGAAGCAGTCAGCCTGTGCGGGCGTGATTATGTGCGTCTGTGAATCCTCTTTTTACCTTTATACCCAGGCTTCTACACGTATAGACGTAGTGTAATGTACCTCGTCACAATAGTCACCACGTCCACATAACAGGATGACATTTTCAAGGTCATAGGTTCCAGAGCCGGCGCAAACGATCCCTGAACCCCCCCCGACCGGGGCAAGGGTACGGGGTAAATAGGCCCCATCACGTCATCTAAAAACGTACCTTTTCACCCTCCCCGGTTAGTCATGTTCTCCACATAGCGACGCCAGCGCCTCTGACTCGATCCTCGAAATTGGCGCGATATAAATCATGTAATAATAATAATAATAATAATAATCACGGCGCAAAAGGGTAGTGAGAAGTGTGTTATATGTAGGTTTATAGGAAGTGTGACATCGAGAAAGAGAAAAGAGCTAATAAAGGGCCCAGAGATGAAATTTGCGCATTGCTTATTGTCCACTGACGAAAAAAGTTGCCAGGAAATTGGGAAAAAATTTGTGTTCTTTGGGGAGCCTGACTCGGGCGTGCGCCGGCACTGGTAGGTTCAAAAGTCAAGGTCACAGAAACGTTTTCAGGCGAAAGCTTTCTGATTGACGGTTCGCCGTCGAAGAGTATCTAAAGTAAAGTAATTCTTTATTACACAAATGACAAACGCACTTGCTTACACACAATCAACAAGCTGCCACGCAGGACAGCACAACAAGTACCGGTAAGTACTGGGTTTATCCAGGCAAGAAGCTGCCATACGACGGCGCTAAGAGGCTGCAATCAACCGCACGAGGCTACGTGGCGAATGTTACGAATAGGGCTCCGTGTGAAATATTTCTCCTTCCTCCTTCCCACTGCTCTGCTCCGTCCACCAACGTTCCCTGTTCATCCGGTGATTTTTCGTTCTGAATATAACTCTTTTATTATTTTGCTCTGTTCGCTAAAAATACTTCGCACTTTAGTCATATTCTAGTTTTCGTTTCCGGCTCTTTCATGTTCTCTGTCTACGACGTTACACTTACACGCGAAGTTGTCGGATACATTAGGCTGATTGTGCTTGTTATTTTATGTACTATTAACTTACTTACGTGCAGGGGTGTATAGTCCTAAAATAGAAGTGAGCAATCCCTAAAAGAAGTGGGGACACTTGGGCACTAAAACTGCACCAAAGTATACCAAACATTAATAATGCTTCCTCCCAGAGAGAAGCTAGAGAAAAGTGTGGGACGCCATCCCCCCTGCGTCCCAACCCCACTACGCCCCTGCTTACATATTTGGGGAAGCCTAGTAGCTGCGTGTGTTGTTGTTTGTCGCGTGCAGGTCGGTTTAGTTTCTACGCACAACCCCACCCGTCGTCGACGTCGTCGTCGTCGTCGAGCGTGGTCGACTTCATCGAGCGCTCAATCACACAGTCGCGCGCTGGTCAGTCGCTGTACTTCCTGCGAGCACAGACGGCCACCAGCGCTACCGCCAGTCACGCTTCAGTGCCTGTTCAGCTGCTGTATCCGGTGGCCAGGCCTGGACACTTGGTCGACCACGGCGCCGCTGCCATTACGTCATCAATGTCGTCATCGTCATCGTCATCAGCGGCTGCTGCGGCTGCTGCCAGGACTTCACATTCTTCAATGTCGCGCCGCCGTACCACTGATATATAGAGCATAAGCACTCGGGCCTACCTAAAACAGTATGTGGCAGTTTCTACAGGGGGGAGCAGTGGCGGCTCTAGACTATCATGGCTGGGGGCATTGGGGTGGCAGCCGTTGCGCTGTAAACCACTGGTTGTATGAATTCAACAAAATATCGGGTTCATAATCAAAATTTCTAACACATTACACCCAACAATGTTTTACGACGACGTGAGCGGGGAGGCCGCCGAAGGGAAGGGGGGGCAGGTTTTCAGTAGGGGGCACTGGTCCTATGTACAGCCGCCAATGGGAGGGGCTGCTCGGTCTTTGGCTCACAATAGCATAATATGTAGCCTTTAACGAAGCTTTTTGTGGGCGGGGGGGTGGGTTGCGATGATTAGTACCTCACCCGCTGACTTTGGTATTAACAGAACGTGTGTAAAGATGCACAGCGTTCAAGTGCAGTATCATGCGAATGATGCAATTCACTGTCTCATATTATTGCATAATATTAGTCCTGTACCAACATTTTGGAAGGTCTATTCTTCTTACTTACCAGCCGCGAATGCAGCATTATGTAATGCGTTCGGTCGCACTCGCATCCGTCTGTCTGTAATGCTCTCACTTTTGAAAGCCTTGACCTAAAAAGATCGTGTTTGGTATGCAGGAACATCGTCAGAATATCTAGGTCGAATTCGTATATCAAGGTCACAGGAGCAAAAAGAGTGTCGGTGCTCGCGGATGGTTTGCCTTTGACTGAAAGACATTCTTGTTTCTGTTTGTATAGCACTAACGTTTTGAACACAAGGAGATTCCCTTTGTATCTTTGCTAGTCCCTAATTTATCATGTGCTGGAAACACCCGTCGGCTACTTCGTAAATTATAAACTAGAAAAGTCAAGCTCCGCCTCGATACTAGCTTTGCGAATAAATGCTGATTCAGTTTATATAAGCCTTCCTACTACTTCCTGTTCATTAGCCAAGGCTATATGCCGCCATGCACTATTTCCTGTAAAGAGCACTGATCGACATGTCAGTACTCAGTAGGGGTCCGGTCGTTTTATAGGCTATTGGTACCCTAGGGCAACATATCACTATTATAATCAATGACTGATTGGAGTGCTCATATTCAAAGGTTGTATAAAGCTCGTGTTCTAAACATATGCTGGACTGATTGTATTAAGTGCAACGTGAATGACTTTAGTCATTTCGACCTAAACGAAACGAGACGATTTGATACGCTATAAATTTACCAGTCACGCATAAAGACGCTCGTGATTGGTCAATTATTTTGTATGTTAATTAGCAGTGCACGATTAACCAAGTGGTGACATCAAGCAAATGCAGATTAGATTCTTTCTCGTTTATTTACTGTTCGCTAGATGTCAGTACTATATTCTTGTCGGAGGTTTTAACTCCATACGAGTGCTTTCTAATTTTTTTCTGCGACACAGTGTATACATGTAGTTGACTAGTTGTTACTGTTGCACACAAGCCATGTCCAGCATGCGCTGTCGCTTTGCATAATATCGTAATGCGACAAAATCGTTTGTTGAACAGTGGTCGCTACTGCAAAGTCCTGCCGGACAGGCGAGGCGATCGTCGCTGTACAAATATGCTATAAGCTTAATTGTTGTTTCGTCTAATCATCGCCTCAGCTTAGAGTGCATCATATGATGTGGCAGCTACAGCTTTCGCCGCCTAAACGTGCCGAGTGTTTATTGTTATTCTGATGTATATAATTGTTGTCCAGTGGCTTAATTAAGAATTCCATTTGGCTTTGATTCTACAGTGTATGAATTCATCAGACGTCGTCAAACAGCAATCGCAACGTAATATAATCACTATATAGTATAGTTCTATCAAGTAATATTTCAAATATTTAAAAATAATTAATTAATACGTACATACGTAACATACAACTAGTCGCTTATATACCGCATTTAAACTGTTCCATTACCGGGAGTAAATGAATAAATAAAATAAATAGGCCTGAACTTATCTACCTGCCATGTAAAGTCGAAATTTAGCCTACTTAAAAGGCACAGCCAGGATTTGCAGATTTGACTATAAGAGAGTCGCAGAATTTTTTGGACAGCACACATGTTAAAAACGTCGTGAGTAGGCCCTATTGTATGTAAGCTATAAATATTTTGTACAAATGTTTTGCCATACAAATAGGTCCTACATGCACTTGTCAAAACATAAAGTATTCAAAATATGTAATCAAGAAAACTGAAGATGTTATACTGTATTTAATGATGTACCGGTATTTGCTACATTTTCACGACTGAAGAAAATTAAAATAATACAGAAGTTGGTCCCCACCATTCCCTCGGCTATGCCAATGAATCCAGAACCAGTGAAGTGACATTGTCATTGTACCATGCTTGTACCATTGCTACAAATCTGCCAACACAGTATGCATAATTACTATTCTTCATACCACGACATTCTCTATTATAATATGTACAATATTCTGCCGATTCTATTCTGTTGCTATCTGAATGTCGCAAAGTAGCTGGCCGACATCTCGACAATGTTGTCTGGTTTTCTGAGCAACACAAACTGCAAGAAGTCGGCGACAAGTGCGTGGAGCTCCGGATGTTCACGCATCCACGTAGCGTGACATCCCTTCAGTTCCTCCTACAATCACCATTCGACAATATGTCACACGATGAATAATAGTAATAATAATATACACATTTAAAATTTTATATTCCACCAGTCTTAGGCGGCAACAATCAAAAATTATGAGGACACCATCATGTACTCTACCTCTCCGAGAAATTAATCTCAGAGCATGCACACCACTAGTTTTGATAAAAATTATTCGGCTTAATGATTAAAAACAGTTGGCAAATTAATCAGTTGTAGGACTCACTGATATCAACCACGATTAACAAGTTTTTTTGTTAAAAATATTTCAAATCTGGTGGCTAATACTCAGCAGCAGTTAAATAAGGTCACTAGGACTAACTGATAGCTGCAGAAGGTATCTTCTTGCATTCCAAAACATGTCTGCTGCAAATGCAGGCAGAACAGAGGACAAGAAGCTCAGCCTGACAGCCACCGCAGAGATAGCGCGCGTCGGCGGTCATTAAACTGTTTAAGGTTATTCAAGGTCACTGATTTTGACACCGATGGAAAGTCCGTATGCAACTTCCTATGAATGAACTGAATAATACTAACTTAATCCTATCTTGCATCGCTTTCTAGTTACCGTGCAGTAGCAATATTGGTCGAATTATTGCTGATGACAATGGGGCGCCTCTCTTTAATGCATTCGTTGTTAGTAATCTCCACTAATATTGCCATAAATCAAACGCTGCCAAAAACTAGATTCTTTGAGCTACATTTTTATCGCATACAGTATGGGTTTAGTTTAGATCAGTTTGACACAGTTGGCTCTAAAAGCTAACAAATTAAGTGAATACTGCAATAATGGCCATTATGCCGTTCAAGGTCATTTAAGGTCAACAGTTTTGGTACCAATCGAAAGCGTGCATACGACTCCTATCAGTTAATAATACCAACTCACATCTTATCTCGCACTGTTTCCAAGTTACAGAACAGTACTGGTCTAGTTTTCACTCTTGACAGGCAGTACCTCTCTTTAACTCACTCGTTCGTGGTGAACCACTAAAATTACGACTATGAAACTATGAACTATAGACATCATACAATCACACAGTATGAAATATGTTTCAATATCTTGAACAGTTTAGGTATGGTTCACCAGTGTGTCAGACAGATGGGAAGACTGAAGGGCTTTCACCAAATCATCTACCAACGCACGCTATAAACAGGAATCCCGATGTACAGAGCTAATATTATACATAAACATATACAACGATTTGCACAATAAAGTATAGACAGTTGAATGCTATGCACATTTACAGACGTTCTCTCAGACTGTCACTATCAGTGACCCAATGTCTCAGAACTGTCTGTCAAACTGTTGGAGACATTTATCCCACGTTGGTGGGTTAAAAGCTGATTCGTTTGTTTCACACAACCTCTATGTAGCGTATTATTACAATGAAGTTCATAAAGCTCGAAAGTCGCACACAGCTAAGGTTTTAAGATATACAGCATAAACGGTGTCTTTGACAGTGTTGAGTTGACGACAGTTTGCTCTTGTTCTGCATACACTGTACACGCTGACACAGTAAGTAAGCACGACCGGTGTGGTGATCGAGAGAAAGGCAGAAAAAGTAAGTTAAAGGAATTATAAACTACTCCGTGTATGTACTGATAATAATAATGCAGGGACAGAATGAATGCAGCTCCTGCCAGCAACGTACACACAGACACAGGACAGAGAATACAGACCTTTCTGTCAATGAATTTTGATTTCAGTTCCATGTCGTTTTCCCAGTCCAGCGGCTGCTTTCCAAACGTTGGCCTCTCATCCTGTAACTCTGCAACTCAACAAAAATAACGCTACCCTGACTCAGAGATGTATTCACTGGCAGCTAGGCCATGGCCAGACCATTTAAACCCCAAGGTCAAGGCCAGACATCCTTCTCGAGCTAAGCCAAATGCAACAAACTTACTGAAATAAACATGAAATTAGAGATGGTAAGTAGGTAAACAGTAACGAACTCAAATCGATGTGTAAAGTAAAGAGTACAAACGGGTATTAGCTCTAACAGTACACAGCAACTGTCTTAATTTTCCAACATGCATAAATGTCATAAAGCACAGCATTGGAGGCCAAGGCCAACTAATTTTAGCAAAACGTCTTGCACTCGCCCTGTTCACATGCCTGCTTCGATGTTCTACCTGTTAAGACTTTACAGAGCACTGGAGCCCCTGGACTATGTCCTGTTGCTGCCACCTGACTAGAAATCTGCACATGTGTCGTTTGACCATTGCTCACAGTAGAAATCTGAAGCTTTTTTATCCTGTATAATGTTCTCTTGTTCTGACTGTAGGTAGTCAATTGTGTTACTGTGAATTAGGGTTGTGAATTTT
>Ga0049105_1000578_pt1 | contig 13305 bp, 7 predicted proteins | sample WorMetvaBAHAMAS1_FD_61260 | JGI IMG/M metagenome (GOLD analysis project Ga0049105, IMG submission 61260) | Worm MetaG Olavius vacuus BAHAMAS.1 | ecosystem: Host-associated > Annelida > Digestive system > Unclassified | place: Germany: Marburg | collected 2013-04-09
AGGCTACTGCTGAGACCGGTGAATTCTGAACGACATTGAAATTGCACCGCGCAATGTGCATTTCCGGTATCGCGGTAGTATCGAGTATCGCGATACCTGAGGAGGTATCGTTATCGTCGTTCCAATTTCAGGTATCGCACAACACTATCTTCAACACAGCAAGCTCTAACGTTTAATCCATTTGCAGACGATCAAGTTTTGTACAGGAGATCATGTACACTAGTAATGCCGCATATTACCTCCTAGTGGTTTCATCAATATGTTGCATACAATGGCGCAAGAATATTAAGCTATCAACACAACAAAATGTCACCGTTTTCGAAGCTACTGTGGCTTCCGCAAACACTGCATAGCCTATTTGTACAGACGAGACGAAGCATAAAGCATCATGTTTGCATTAGCCTAAGCTATCCTCAGTGATCACAGCTTTCTTTATTAAAACGCAAAATTTTGATTACATCTCGCCGACAGCTTACTTCTTGATGGATGATTTGTAATCAATGAAAATATTGCGAATAAAATAAACACGCGAACCATTCGAACTCGTACAAACACACAAACGCGCACACGATCAACCGCACGCGCCGCATTGTTCACTAACAGTAGGCTACGGCTAATCGCGAAGATGAAAGTTCGTAGACTTAACGTGAAAAACCCTCACATAGGCCTACAGCAAGTAAAAAGTACGCTATCTTGTCGCCAGACGCCCAACAATTGCCATTACACGCAAATCAGAGAAATTTTTCACACGCCTTTGTTACCACACGCGAAGCCGCATGGTATATAATTTTCGGTTGTTTCTGTCTGTCTGTCCGTCTGTCTGTCCGTATGTATGTATTGTAATGCGACAACTTTCGAAAGCCTTGGCCTAGAAAGTTCATGTTTGGTATGCAGGTACATCGTCGGGGGATGTAGCTCAAGTTGGTATGTGAAGGTCAATTGGGCCAAGGTCAAGGTCAGAGGAGCAAAAAAGCGTAAAAAGTGACCCTGCCAACCTAAGCGTAAGTGAGAGAATGGCTGCAACTAAAGTGACGGCAAGTCCATTTCACTCACTCAAACTCAAAGTATATGATACTACTTGCATGCGGCATATGTCGGGGGCGGACAGTTAATATTGCTGATCCGCAGCCGGCAGACCGGGTGTGCGGACTTTAAATTTTTCGATCCACAGACAGACCGTGTAATGACAGAGCGTGTCTGTGTATCGTGTTTGCGGGAGGTCTGCCCCACTGTCTGCCTTCGATTGAAAGACAATCTTGTTGTTTATTTTCGTTTATTCATTATTATGCCGCCCGACATAGTCCAAGAAGGCTTTATGAAATGTTGTTGTCCTTTTTTATTTGTTACCGAATCTCTATAATCTCCTTCGTCAAAAGTATATGAGAGGCTGAGTCATAAAGGGTTGAAAAATTTACTGTAGACATTTCGACTAATCCTCCCCTAATATTTACTAGACGTAAAAAAGTCCGAAATTTGGCCTCAGTAGCACTGAGTTGCCCTCATAGGCCCCTATTTGAAATCTGATATAACATCTGGGAGCGCCGATACTTGGTACCGTTCGGACCACTCCACTCCGCTGAGAACATGGGGCTACAACTTAGCACCCTGAAAAACGGGCAAGGAATTTTGTCAACTCACAATAACTTAACCGTGGACTGTCCGATTGCTGAAATTGGGCAGGCTGGACTGGTGTAGTATGGGCCTCGTGCAGTGCTTAAAGCCGAAAACGACTGGCGGGACGGGCGGCCTCAAGTGGCAGTGCAGCGCTAATTGCCACCTTTTCTAGTATTTATTTACTTCATGTTATTTATTTATTGTATTGTGATAATGCTAAGATTATACAAAATGATATTTCTGGTAAATTGAAAGCCGATAGAATGTTTTACTGTATCAGACGTGTTCACGATCTTATATCTGCTAGCGATTACTGACATTATTATGATTGTCACAGCACGCACTCACCGCGTCAGAACTGCAGCAGGCTTGTGTGTTCCTCTTATACCCTTCAATTAAGTTAATAAATGTCTGCAGCGAGGGACCATTACGAAACATCTATGATAACTGATACGCGGGCTTGGTTGTACCAAATTTTTTCGAAGCAGTTTAAACTATTATTTCATAAACCAGATCAAATTTCGTCAGTATTTCACCTCCACGAATACACGTAGGCCTACTTGTGTAATTGCTTCACATTTGTGTCATACAGTGGACAATAAAAAGTTGGTACACTGTCACTTGATGGGTAAGCTGCTGCATTTTATAAAGCGAGTAAGGCAGCGGATTGGTTTACTTATCCACTCAGCCCCTCTTCACCGTAACAAATATAATAGCCAAGGGTCAGGCTACCAATCATAATGCTGCTGTAGAATGGTCCGCTGCTGATGGCATTAATATGCCCAATTAAAGGATTAGAGTTTATATCAAACGCGATGGTCGACGCAATGTCAGATTCTGGCACCGACGATGTTTGGAGGTTGTGCAAACAACACGCCTTGGTAGACGATACCGTTCACCTCCATGCTGGCCACGATCGACGTGTCGAACTCCGCTCGCCCGTCGTCTGCAACAAACCAACTCGTCATGTCTTCACTGCTGACAAGTCTATCAATGTTGTTGTATTAGCAGATGACGAGAGAAAATAACAGTCAAAAAATCTGTAAAAATCAAAACACATGATACATATCCGTTTTCTCGAGACGGTGTTCATGTTAGTCATAAAGTCAAAATTCCTGAATAAGTCAAGCATATCTAATGTCATTATCAGGTTGTTGGCTTCTACCAATGAACAGCAAGCAGTCGGTCAAAGTGCTCGCGGAACTGTCTAGCATCTACAGTGTGAGTCAAAAAAGTAGCCCCCCCTAAAACTTTTTGCGATATTTTCACTTGTGGTAAACCCGTGTAACTGAAAATTACTGTGGCTATTGCCCAAACACATTCCTATGTTTACACCAATTTTGGTCCATTTACCTTAATATTTGTATAAAATGTACCATTTTTACTAGTAAGACCCCTCAAATTTTAACAATTCAATTTCGTTTACGATGAAATTCACGAATTTCTCATTACAAAACAAGTCACATCAAACGATATTTAATCAAGTATAACAGTTAGTATCTGTTAAATGAATTATGACATTAAATGCTCACAATGTCCACCGTTGGCTGACACACACGTCTACAGTTGCTTGCGGTAGTCTTTCAAGCGTTGTCAATGATTTTCTCGGGTAATGCAGACCAGATTAACTAAAGTACATTTTAAAACTCGGGAACTGCTTTTGGCTTCTGTTGCAGCTTTTGTTAAGACTCCAGCATTGCTCCCAAACCTGATAATCCAGTGGATTGAGATTGGATGAATTAGGGCCACTCATCATTAGCAATGAAGTCAGGGCAATCTGACTTGTTGAAACTCGAAACTTGAAACGGTAAAAACGATAAGTACTCCTAGAAAAATTAACGCCAGTTTGTTAAATAATAAGATAAATCAACCAGAATTGGTAGGCATGTGTAGATATATACTGGCAACAAATTGGCAAAATTTCACTGAAATACACTTAGCCTAAGTGAAAATATTGCAAAAAGTTTTAGGGGGGCTACTTTTTTTTGACTCGCACTGTATATGCGAATCATTCAAAGGTAAAAAAGGTAAACGATATCACACACTCAAAAGCCTACGAGATGTTCCTCTGCCAGTTGTAGCTCGTTGAGCGCACTGCTAGTTGGTAGAGTCTACACTACCATGTCAGTGCGAGGTTACCTTCTTATCCACAGAGCATTACCGCCCTTTGGAGGGTACCAATAATGATGGTGACAGAGTCTCAAGACGAAGCACTGTTGAAACAATATAGATAAACAGACGAAATGTCTTACTGCGACTAGTAAGTTTGATGTGTGCGGCGCCAACACCGGCATTGCGTCCAGCGAGGAACAAGTGAGCTGGTGGTGGCGGCTGTGGCGGCGCAGGTGCACACTGTGGCGCTGGCTGCACAAAACTATTGCTGCTGCTGCTGACGCTGCTGTTGCTGCTTGGTACTTGGTCTTCACCTGCACACGACCTCGACCTCTTTGTCGACGCCGCCAGATCTTCCACTTTCACAGGCGCTGATGTGGCCGTCGTTAACTTGGTGCCGGCCTGTGAACTAGCGGCCGCCGCTGCTGCTGCTGCTGCTACCCGCGATGACGCCTCCTCAATACGCTTCACCATCACTTCCTGCATCGCTCGAGCGGCCGACTCCATCGCTCGGGCATCACACTCAGCCAGCGTGCGCAGCTGATTGACCGTTGACTGATGATTTCTGTGACTGAGAGCCATCGCATCACCATCTAACAACCACGCACAGTTGACACAATGCTCAGCTCAGCAACAGAACAAACACATGTTGAACTCATTCCAGTATGATACAATATAAAATGTGTACGCTTAAAATTTGACAGATATACAGTTTCTACCGTACTGGAACACACACACGAAAAAAATAACTAAATATCTTTAAAAAACGATCACAAGTAGCTGTAAGTCCAACACACATATGCAGGAATCCAAAACGGCCATATACTACTACTACTACTACTACACTACTCCTGCTATCATTATTATTAATAGTATGTATTTCACAGGTAATTTACGGTATTCTTGGCCGTCTTCTTATACGCTAACTGAGTATTTTCTGCTTCGCATAATAACGAATTAGACGCCGATGCAACTGTCCAAAGGTGACGTTTAAAGTCATCACTGGTATCGACGAAGAGGTGTAGATTGCTGTTAGGGTCGCGTAAACAATTCAATTAACTGTGACGTTCCGCAGAGAAAACCAACTCGACATTAACTAAAGACAACGAGCTTTATCGCCGGAAGTTGCTGGTGGCCAATGATAGGTCGAAGCTGGTCGACAAGGAGCGAGGAATGAAAGTGGACGCCTGCGACGCAGTGTTTCGTTTCATCACTCTGACGCGCAGTAACTGAGTGACGCCGTCTGCTCGATACATCGATGAACGAACGCATTCATAAACGTCCAACACGACTCCGAGGTCGACGTAAACAACCATTAGAAGGTCTGTACTGTAGCATCGTCTGCAGTACAGCTGTCGAAGCGCGGCGGCGTCGAGCACCGTGTACGGTCGGTAATGTGCTGGGTGGTCTACTGACGATTCATCACAGGTGAGTTGCTTGAGTTGGCTGTTCACCACGATAATTACACAAGTGTGCGTGTCTCCGCTCAGTTCATACCAACAGTTGATTTCCACTGACAGAGCATTGTTGTCGAACGAATGAGCCAGCAATTAGCTTACAAAATTAAAGTACCTGCAAAAGAATTGTAGGATCGCGTTACACGACTGGTGTTGTGGTGCTTGATATAAAAACAAACAAAAGTTGCGAGCTTAACGCTTTCACTGCAAGTTTTGTTTCTGTTAAAATTCTTTATTTTCCTTTTTTTCTTGTTGCACTATTGAGGTCTTTTGATATTAAGATTTGCAGTTATAAACTTCAACACGTCACTCTTATCGCAATTCACGTTGGTAGTAGACACAGCACAACGAAGACCTAGCAGCAGCTGTTGACTGCAGCGATTGTGACAGAAAGTTAATATTCTCATATATAAATATGCCACGAAGAACGGAGGGAAGGCCGCATCGAACATGACGGGGCGTATCATGTTGTTACTTGCGCGGTGAATTTATCACCGCTCGGTAGTCGACACCGAGTGACGTCACTATGGCACCGCTGCTGCTGCTGCTGCTGTAGCTTGGCTAGGTGTGCCGGTGCCCGCACAGACAGAGCGACAGCTGCTCAGAGGCGTAGTGCCGCCTGTTGCCAGCGCCAACCGATCATCCGTCACGCGTGTCATATTTTAGAGCGATCCTCGTTCCATCAGCATCGTCTCTTGTTCCGAGCAAACATTCCGACGCGACGACGCCGGTCTGTTTCTGTGTGTTGTTCGCGTGCGATGTAATCACAGTCACTCATCAGTTTTAGTAGATCATTGCTCAGTTGCAACACTGGCGCCATTAACTGGAATAATTAAGCCGCCAGACCACAGTGAGGAGGTCTTGTGTTTTACCGGCGTTCTTTCTGTTTTGACTCGCAGACTCTATCGCTCACGTGACCGATCGACCGCCGTCACAAGTATATCAAAGGCTCAACTCGTAAAATTAACTCAGACATGTCGCTCACACCTCCCTGAATTTTTACACTGTGGGAAAACAGCTGAAAACGTCGTCTGATCGCCAAAGTGAGTGTTCTAGGATATCGGGGTTGCTGAATGATATAATGGCCATGTCAGAATTTTGACCGGAAGCTCGAAAATAGCAGTTTCTGCGCACGCACAGTACAATTTGGAAAGTACTTAATATATGCCCACCGATATCCCTTTCAGGAAAATTTGCTCAACTATTATTAACTCAGCGATTGTGATAAAATGTGATACTTTGGTGCATTATGGGCGTCGTAATTAAACCGGAGAACGACTGACGCGAGGTCAGGCCGGCGGCCTCAAGTTGCAATGCGTCGCGACTGCGACCTGTTCTGGTTTATTTTTCATCAAGAGAACTGAGATTAGTAGCTGTAGTGCGAATTTAAATCACTATGGACAGCACTACCAAGGCCGTAAGTAGGAATTTATTAATGGGTATTTCTTCTCCCTTTTCTTGTTTTCATTCATTTCCCTTTCCTTGCTTTCCCTTATTCCTTTCCCTCTCCGCTCTCTTCCCCATCGTCGCGAAGCGGCCCCTTCAATTCTAGCTAGTGGTCTGGGGTAACGAACGCAGTAAGTTCCCCGATCGGGGTTCTTGGCGGGAGCCCCTGACGCAAATATATTTTTGGTGTATTCGTAGTCCAGGAAACTCGTCTGCATAATTGCTGCAAATGTTATTCTATTTCTGTTAAACAACATCTGAAAACTGAAGCAAGTGTGTGTTTTTTGCATTCTCAGTGATAATTTTAAAGTTTTATTTTATGGGTGGTGTAGGGGTGTTTTAACACCCAAACACCCTCAGTTACGGCCTTAAGCAAAGATCTTTCACTGTGAGACTTTTTTATTTGTTCTGCAAGTATGTATTTACAAGTGTATTATAGTATTACTTTTACCTTGAAAGGCCGTTCATTTCGGTTCTGGGAAAAACTATTCCCATTTTTATCCGAATCCCACTTTTAATGGTCGTATTGCAAGTGTGTGCGACTGTGATTCCTTTAGGCCTATGTGTGCGCTTCCGTTATCATTCCTGGCAAAAAGTCGTTGTATTCGTTTTACGTAAGAAAACAGTTCTCTATAAAGCATAAAACTGGTAAAAATGTGCTCGCACTAAGCAGAACCGAAAGGCATCAAATTTATGAGTGTCAGATGATAGTAATATTGTTAACTGTGAAGTTGCTGTCTGTCGTGTTCATGCACAATTCATGACGCTCTACGCACGTCTTCTGCTTGACGATCACAATGTACGATGCAGTTGCCAATGCGATGGTGGCTTCTTTACACTGGCACACTTTTGGAAAAAATTTACGACATGGATCTTGACCCTTAACGGTTACCAAATCCTAACCAAAACTTTGATTTTTCGCCAAAAATAAGCGATTTCTAGCGATATTTTTGCACGCTAAGTGTGTATAGACGGGTTTCAATTATTTGCAGAATACAATAAATATTTTGAAAGCCTCTATGCAACGAATACTTAAGCAAGTCAGCTATTGTAACTGACCTCTAGGGACAAGCCCGAGACCGTTAGTTCGCGCTGCGACAGCTGCTGCAGCTAGCGCGGCGGCGTTGAGTCCGTCAGCAATGTGCTGCGGCGTTGTGGCGGCCAATCCAGGCATCAATGACGGCGTCACTGGCTGATGTAGCACGTGTGGAGGCGCCGCAGTTGTCGGCATGGTCGGTGGAGGCGGTGGCGGCAATGGTGAGAAGTCGCCCGGCACGGGACCAGGTCCACCGCCGTAGCTCGGACGACGACCTTCACGACGATTACCGTCCACGGCGTACTGCAGCTCGGCCAGAGTGCTTAGCTTTAACTTCTCGCATTCGAACGGATACAAATACTTCATGTACCTGTGTAACAATAGCCTCATGTCACACAACCAGCATTACTTATACAGACCATAAGCAGCATGCAATGACACTGACGTCAACGAACGCCAAGAATCACATCCCACGCGAGCAATCTATGAAATGCTTCTCAAGTTTATGCTTGTTCGCCTAACGAGACACGCTTTCAGGTGCACTGTTGCCAAATGGCGACTGACTGATTGATTGATTGATTGATAATGAAAGTACCTGCAATAATGAATGAATAAATTAATGAATTTTAATTAACTGTGTAATAGTGATAGTAAAAAACACTTGTGACATTGTGAATACAGCGCGCGTCGTCTCTGCAACGACTGCTGCAAACACTTTGTCCGTGCAAGTGTTGCATAGATGATCGCCGCGACCGTTGCATCCAACACTCGTCATCGATAAACCCTGTCACGTCATCGCTTATCGTGACGGAAATGTGACATCTGACTTTCAAAGAAGTGCTTTTTTGACACGAACAAATACGAAGACTTTGATTTTGTGATAGTCACTGCACGAATGTGACCGTAATCAGCATCACGAATAGACTCTCTGAGTTGATCTGACTATACATTTATCACATTTAACTCCAGAATTATATATTATCTCGGTATATTTGGTTTAGCTCGTACTGGCCGCCACTCAGCGCAGTGACTCACTGAGTACGTAGGGTGAACGCGGCGCTGGTGATCGACGACGGCAAGTTCAAACCCTTGGTGATCTCCCTCCACAACTTCTTGTTGATGACTTCGACCAGTCCGCCTTTCGACACCACCAGACGAAACAGCTCGTACAGATCCAGAGTCTGCTTCGCCATGATTGGGATACGATTCACCGGCGTTCCTACATCATCGCAACAACAAACATACAAACAATCATTTGTTCGCTCACTTGCGCTAAACTACTTACACTGTAACATTACAACCGCTGGATTTGTTTGCATGCTGTGATAAACAAAGCTGGCTCTTAGTCGTTTTTCAAACGCACTTAAAATCATTGCACTTTCATTCAAAAGTGTTAAATAATCTATTTCAAACACTACATGAAAGTTACGAAGTTCGAGTGTTTTTCTCGCGCAACCTGAGACGTGCGAAAGAACTGCACGATTTGTGCCGTGTGTTAGCGATGAATGAATGAATGATGACAGACGCTCAATAGACAATGACGTCACTAAACCGGAAGTAGATCGACGTGTCAGGCCGGAAGTTGTTACACAGAGTGCCGTACCTAGGCGCCGATAAACTGTTATTCAATCGATCTACAGCGCACTCTGGTGAACTACATCGGAACCAGTCATCACCGTCACGTTCGGCGCTTTTTTGTGGTCAGACACCTGCCGCCGACTGGACGCCAAGCAAGTAAAGAATTATTGTTCAACGTGTATTTTATTAGTACAGACAAATATATACCAAACTCTGACTTAAAAATACTAGCATTATTCACATTATGTTTTACGTACGTCACGTATTGGAATATACATTGTGATAACTGTCTTGAATGTTTAATATCTAACGACCTCTATCTTTTTGTATCACTAAAGATTTAAGATTTTTTTCACAAAAAATAAATAGGTTTAATATATAAGTTACAGGTTTGAGCAATCATGTGAAGAACGATGTATGTGTTCAGTATTTCACGGAGTACTTGCTTCCTGCGTTGTGCGGCGGCGCAGAACAATGATAGCGAGAGGCTGGGCTGGATTTAACATGAAACGACGATACAAAGGAGTGGAAATGCGCCGATAGCGGGACAGACAGACAGACGGACAGACCGACCGGATGAGCGCGCCTTGTGCAACGAGATTGACGTTCACGCCGTAACTGCGGCGTGTTGAAAATTACTTAACACGTCGGTCATCTGTCGGTTCAAGACACGACACAACGCCGCACCATTACTATGCGTTCGTCGTCACGTGTTCGTATCTGCGTGCATCTAGCCAGCGTTAGCAAACGACCAACGTCACGGATCTGTGCGGAGGCGACTTGTAAGTGAAGCTACTTTTGTTAACTCCCTCATTCGCAAAGCGATTAGCTCAACCACCAATCAATCAATCAATTAATCAATCAGTCTTTATTTCAGGCAGAAGCCCATAGAACAAACATCAAGAAAACGCAAACACAGGAAACCGGACAGAACAGACACACAGGAGAATCAAAGTAAAAAACTACGACTAAAAATCATTCACTACCAATTAATGCGAAAATGATATTTTTGTTCTACATAAATTTCGCAGAAAAATAAGCATGCAATATTAGTTTATTTTTATATGTCATAATATGTCATAATATGACAATGTAATTTCTTGGTTGCTTAACTACCACAGTATGTTATTAAAGACGTAAACCAAATTCGGAATAAAACAACGATAGAAAGGTTTTAAGTTGACAGACGTACATACGCTTAAGTAATAACAATATTTGCAAAATACAAAATCTACGGCCATAGAATGGACGATAGTTTAGTAAAAATTTCACATTTAACTTCTGAAACTGTCAACGGACGACGCAGTAGAAATAAAGAACAAAGAAAACTCACGGGCCGGAATCTGATATTTTCCTAAACAAATGGAACATGAAAAGATCACTCGCTGTAATATCGATTACAAAGTTGAACGAATTCCTCCAGTAAATTCGTGGGCGTTTGCGCTCAGCAACGATCGATTACACATCTCAGCTGGAAGCAGAACGTCACGAGGTTGTTGTGATCAGCTACCAGCTGGGCGCCACTCCGCCCTACATGTCTGACGCGGACGCTGTGACGGCCGTAACTTGATCGTCAAACTCTATATCCGAGCGTGACTACACGGCGTACAGGCAGCCGCTCGGAGACAGCAACAAAACCGATCGTCACGCCGCTGTCTTAAGACGCGCGTAGCAAGGAATGTCGTGATGGCGGAACAAACAGCAAGTCCATGGACGAAAGCGCAGCGGGATCCAGGACAGATTCCCAATGAGGTCACCGACAAACTTCAACCTTAAACGTTTATTCAGCCCTTGTCCAAGTAATACTATGAAAAGACTTGACGCAGCTTATTACGCATGGCAAAGAACACGATATCAGGTATCTGTTGGAGTTGAAGAAGCGAGGTACGGTAACGGTAATTGGGCCATAGTCTGACTGTTGAGAGCAGCTGTCTCTGCTTCTGTCCATGCGAGTCCCATCTTCTGCAAGCTTTTAGCGACTGTATATGTCTCTTTTGTGTACAGTAAATTAACCATTCCGTAATACTGTTATCGTAAATAGCACCTTGGTCACGTTGGTACTGTTTTGCGGTAAGAAGTTCTTTAATAAGATAGTAGCAATACTTTTCTTTCGCAAATACAAATACTCAAACACTAATTGTGTCGCGGTACTTGTAGTACAGTACTATTATTGCACATTCACTACGCACTTTTTAGTACAGCTGGTCGGCCTTGTTAAGTTTAAAGAATTAGTTTAAAGGTCAAGAAGTCAAAAACTGTTTTAAAAACTATTAAGTTCAATGTCGTTCGAAATAATTCCAGTTTCATAGTCACTCTGAATTTTCATCTTAAGACCTCTCAATGTTGTCACTGTTCTTCGATATTGTCAACGAGACGAAAATCACAATGTGCGCTAACAGTGTTCTTAACTGATAGATCATGCTAGTCAATTACGTTTTAGTCAGTGACGTTATATTTGTTTTACAGTTATACATGCTGTTTTTTTATTTCCTTGAACTTCATGTTGTTAGTCAATGAAGTTCACAAAGTTCGAACGTCAGTGGGCTGAAGAACTACGTAACATAATCCTGACTTGATGGACAAATTCACGCACGCAAAGAAACGTGTGGCAGACGCGATGCAAGATAGTGTCACGTAGAGAAGAAAGCAGAGAGGTCAGAGACCTCGGCGACTGCGAAATGTTCGGCAAATTGTTTTCAGACTGGTTAGTATCCGCCCACTCAGCTTTGCGTCCCTAGAACCATGTCGCCCGCTGACACCCAACGGACATGGCAGATCAAAGAGCGTCGAATTAACTGCAGTCGTACATTGAGATGAGTAAACGGTGCGGGAGGCGAGTTGACGATGCGTTTCTGACGCGACATCATATGCAGACGTTACGAAGATTGCGTACATTAAGCGCCGCTCCGCACAACGGCAATAAAATTTAAATAAAAGTAAAACAAACTTTTGTTTTATTGTAGGCTCTTTTATTGTAGCGTTCGCCCAAGTGCAATAAAAGTTCACTGCCACATAACTGCAATAAAACAAGTCGGCGGGAGTCAGCCTATCTAAGATGCATCGATGACTTCGAATGACTTTGCCGCAAATTTGTATGAATTGAAGTAGCTTTCGTGACAGTGGTGTATGGTAGTATAGTAGGCTAATGTAGGCCTACTAAAAAGTTAAATCAATGATAGGCCTGACCAAGGCCGTTGGATATTCAATGGTTACACAGGCCCGGAAACGCACAATGGCGATCCTGACGGATTAGTGACGAACTAATAGAACAACGTCTTTCTGACCGCTGATTGGTCTGTTTCCATTGGTACTAATTTCGTTATTATGCTGCGGCGAATTTTCATGGTTACAAAAAAATGCATGACGCAATCACTTACCGAACCAATAGTTTTACGCGACGTATCGAAGATCACACTACATTGTATAAATACTAATGAACACCAACAATAACAGAAATACATAAACTGACAGATAAAACAGACATTTAACAAATGGACACTGTTTTATTTTACTTTTATTTTAGTTTTATTGCGGCTGTGCGGGCCGCTTTACGCCTGTTATGTTATTTGCTGTTTTGATTGTATGTTTTGAGGCTTGAGCAAAATGATGATAAAATGAACGCAGAAGTATTGTAATGACAGCTGACAACACGATTGCCGTAAAGTGAATTCATAATTTGTACAGTAGATGCTCGCGTCGGTTAAACTTTCATTAGATCTTGCGAATTAATAAGTATATACAGGTATATACACTGATTTATTTTTATATTACACTCATTTTGACTTTCTACGTAATGTAGCAAATGGTGATCGTTTATAACAAGAAACTCATCAGGAGATGAGATAGCGAACGTGAACTTTCTTTACGTCGACGTCGTACACTTACTACAAAATACAATAGACTCATGCATAAATTCCGCCACAGATCGACGCGGTTATGTGTTGGAACGCATGTTTACCAAATTCAGTGAAATAATGCAATGTAACGGCCATTACGCCGTTCAAGGTCATTCAAGGTCACCGATTTTGGTACCAATCGAAAGCTCATATACGACTTCCTATT
>Ga0049105_1000579_pt1 | contig 13303 bp, 5 predicted proteins | sample WorMetvaBAHAMAS1_FD_61260 | JGI IMG/M metagenome (GOLD analysis project Ga0049105, IMG submission 61260) | Worm MetaG Olavius vacuus BAHAMAS.1 | ecosystem: Host-associated > Annelida > Digestive system > Unclassified | place: Germany: Marburg | collected 2013-04-09
TACAGAGGTGCAAGTAGTTCACACACCGCAGGTCCACAAAGTCGTCGATTTTCCACGAGGTTTGTCAATAAAAAAATGTTAACTGCACACACTTTTTATATTTAAAAAAAATTCACAGCATGAAGTTTCGTACACAGTGATCGTTACGCTACGTTACGGAACGCTGTATACGCATATTCGGGCCATGCAGAAATCAACGGAAAAATCGACCCCCCCCCGGTAAAATAGTAACCCATGAAAATCTGTGAGAATTTGCACACGTGATTACGTCAAAGACATCAATTCCCCTGCAAATTTGAGTTACAATCGGTTCAATGTGGGTTTGTTGCCAAATAGCTTTGCGACACGCTGACGCAATTGGTAGAGATGATGAAATGAATTTTGGCCGTTTCATAGGAAGCAAGTGCATGGCTGGCACGGCTCCTCGTCCTAAAACCAACTGCCACTAGACACCGCGGTCCTCATCGAATAGTTGCGTCGTCAGCAACCAGCGGTGCTCCAACAGGGTAAGTTCAGGACCAGATGTGTGGAGAGGTAGGCTGTTCCGGAGACGCGGCCCGGCAACAGTGAATGATCGATCACAGCTTTGTGCGAGTTCGTGGGACGCCCGATCGAAGTCGTCAGCGGCCGGCGATAGTGAGGATAGGCCTTATACGTTGTTATGAAAACGGCAGTTATTTCAACATTAATTCAGCAATAATGTTGTGGTGGACATGTTGTTTATGTACAGAGGGACAGGTTGTTCATACGCTGCCTGAAGGTCCACCAGTCGCCGGCGTGACGATACTCGGAGAACAGGTTTACGTGTTGAGACCGAAACGTGGCAAAGATCAAGTCGAGGTGTACGACGTCATCAGTTACTGTTTAGTGCGCCGTCTAACTGTGCCCAACGCTAACGGATTTGTTGACGTAACTTCTTGCGAACATTTTCTATGTTTATATGTTTCTGACGATATTGTGGCTTGTGTACACCGCGTAGGTTTACAAGGTGATGCGACAAATTGGCCAGTGTCGGACAAACCCTGCTGTCTGTCTGTGAATGCAGCACATAACGTGTTAGTGACATGTGACGAGGTCCACAAAATCAAAGAGTTCAGTCCACGCGGCGATTTACTACGTGACGTCAGTCTTCCCGATGATGTCATCCACCCGTGGCACGCAATACAACTGACCAGTGGTCAGTTTGTCGTGTGCCATGGTCGCCCCGATGACCCTGTCCACCGGGTGTGCAGGGTAAGTGCAGACGGTCGTGAGATCGTCCACACACACGGTGGACAGCGAGGTTCAGACGCTGGTCAGCACGATGTGCCCTGTCACTTGGCAGTTGATAATAACGAGTGTGTGTTTGTTGCCGACCTCAGCAACCGGCGAGTGACGTCGCTGTCACCGACCTTAAACTACATACGTCAAGTTGTGTCACGTGACCAAGTCAAGTGGGACCCTGACAGGTTGTGTTTAGACGTACAGAGACGTCGTCTGTATGTCGCTGACAATGAATGGAATGACTATAAGTCTCCAACAGGACGTGTTGTCGTGTTTAGTTAGAGTTGTACATGTATGCGAGTGAGAATGATGTGTTTTCCAACCAGTACATTGTATTTCCGCAAACCGTTGATGTCGTATAAGTTTTCAGAGTGGTTCTGGCAGTAAGCTTACCTACAACACCTGTCTCCAGTTGAACTCTCCAATGAGAGGCTGTTCTGCATAGGATTTATCTGTGCAATCTGATCGCCGCAGCAACTTGAAGCTTGTTTTGCCCAAGAGCTGTGTTATAAGTCTCAGAAGTTAATTAATTTTAACCAGCAAAAGATCGAATCGTATCGAAGTCGGATTATTTAAAAAATATGAGAAAAATATCGTGTCAATTTTAAACATTTGAAGTTGACCCGTACTTTGATCGAGACGTGATTGTGAGATTTTGTAGCGCGTGTAAAATCCGACAAGGAAAACAACTGTTTCTTACCAGATTCACCAAATAAATCATTAATTTGGCACCAAAGTGACAAAACCAGTATCACTATTATCCATGGTCACTCAGGCGTATATATGGACGGCCATTATATTTTGCCGCGGTTTTCTTTTTTGTACAGTTGTCGCCAGAGGTCATCGAACCAAACTCTACCACATGTTCAGGCGTTAGCCAGGTTTGAAAATGCACGTTCAAAATTTGGGGAGTCCATAGCACTAAAATGTGCGGCCCAAATACTGCCCATTTTCCAGTAGTCGGCTATAAGGACAATCGCGAATGTCTTTGGAACAAAATGCGCTACAGACAAACAGAAAGAACTACGAAGTGTTCTCGACATAGGGGCCTATTCTCAACATGTGATTAACTCTGGCCCAGAAACAGCCGAAATCTAGTCCCGGTTTCTGACCCACTGTCACGGACCGACTTCACGACGACATCGCGACTTCTTTGCATATTTCCGTTAAACTCTGGCTACCACGTTTGGTGAAATAGTCGATATATAGCCGGAACGAAACGTGACAGACAAAGGGTAAAAGATTTTCAAACTTCAGTTGGTCCCCTACATTCCCTCAAATTCGGTGAAAATAACTGTAAGCATAGCGCACGAGGCACAGGACAGTCATCAGATTGCAACTGCCCTGCCTTGCTACATGTCTAGTATGAATTTCTCAATTTCTACCAGAAACGAAGATAAGAGATTTCGCAGACGGAAGTTGGGGTTGGATGGGATCCAAGCGTAGCCCTTCTTATTGTTACGGCGGTTCGGGCATCGCTCTCGGATTTTTTTAAATACAAGGTTAAAATATGTGCATATTGGCATGCTGCAGAAAGCCGTTAGTACAGGTCAGTAAATACCATGTACATCGGCTGTTGTGTAGGAAATCTTCGCTCCACGGGTTACCCATTTTTCTGATCGGTTGTGCAAATCTCACAAGTGGCACCACAGACAAGCGGGGAAGGGTTCACTACTGATTTCTATAGCACAAAGCATTACATTTTCTTTACTTAAATGTTGATAAACTTCTCTAATCTTCTATCAATCAATATCAATCAGTGAGTCAGTCAATCAATCAGTAATTTTAGAGTAGTCTAAACAGCCACTGTTACCACTAAGACCATTGAGGGTGTCACAGTAACACAGTTCATAAGTATCGCATTTCTTGTTGCATTTAGATGAATCTGGGGATCGACAGCCGGAACGGTTAGGGGTGGGCAGCTGCCCCCCTGCCGGTGGGGATGCGTATGTAAACTATCCTAAATATGTTCATGAGATCACAGAGAAGCGTCGTTCATGGACATGGTCAAGCTCTGATCGTTTATTAACCAGACCAATAAATAAAATGTATTTCGACCCACACACACAGCTGTATAGTGAAAGACAAACGAGGATAAGTTCGCACACAGTTTCCGCTAAAGCACCGTCGAGTCGACACATTCAATTTTATCAATAACGCACAAATTACTCGCTAGCAGACAGGCACTGTTAATGGACTAACTGAATTTTGCGGCATCCAGCAACGTGTGGATTCATCGAAAACGGCAGCAGTTGTTAAATATTACACAGCAGATAATGCCAACTGCAACCACATGAACTGTGACGCTGAAACTGTGCAGCCTACTGAATGTTAACGTTTCTATTTCCGACAAATGTCTCGTGACAACACAGTCTGAACATCTGAAACGCTGGTACCACGATGTGAGATTAAGTAAAGGTCCTGGCACCCATTAACCCATTCGGCACACTGACAAAGAACTACGTACACAATCTGCAGTTATTCTTGTGTTGTTACCACTAAAAAAATTTTCATACTCTGACTGGGGACCACATGACTCTGAGAAACACTAGCGTCACTTTCAGCCAAAAATGGAGTACCATCATCTCTATCTCCCTTACCCTTCCCTACTTAACCATGCTGTGGCCGCCAAATACAGCTAGCGAATCTGACATAACGCTGGGAACTGCTCCCCAAGTAGTGTGGGGTGGATCCCACCAAATTTAAATTGGGTGCATTTTAGCCAATAAATCCGGCAGAGTGAGAAGGATTTTGATCAAATCTGATACAAACACCGGGTAAAAAGTGACGGGTACATATCCACAACTCCAAACAGCGGCTACGCCTATATGATCTGCACGCAGTGAAGAACACCTAGCTGCTAACACGGTGCGACGACGGCGAAAGTTAGCAATATACAGCGAAACGTGCTGCACGAAAACAAACGACAAACTCGCAAACATTCACATTTCAGTGCAATGTACATTTCGCAAACCGCAAGCAGCTATATAAAACACTCCAAACAAAATGAGTTAAAACACCGCGCCACCAACATACCAAACAGTGACCAGCCACCGTGAATGTTTCAACAGGTGCTTCTCTGCCAGGGGTTCTTAACCGGGTGAAATATCCCTTAACGGGCAATTCTGGCATATCAAGGGGAAAATTTCATTCTGGTGCAAAATCCAACGCAGAAAGTGGAGCTTACAATTCAGTACTAACCAGTGACGATTAAAATGTATTTTTCACAGACAATAATGTGCTCTGCAACTTCTTGGCAGCATTTTGCAACAAACGGGTGCATGTTTGCGGTCTCCGTTGTGTGAAAAGTTATGGATATTTTGTACTTACGTCAACTGTGAACCAACCCAATGAAAACAAAAAAGATCATTCTAGAGCTCTTTTTATATACAAAACTAACTGTATAGGGTCACATTGTGGGTAGGTGTAAACTGGGCTGTTGGAACTCAGGCGAAGGGGACACAGAACGAAATAGGTTAAGAACTCCTGGTTTATACAGAGCAGCAATGATGACTATTGGATTCGCATAAAGCCGACTGCATCTCATTCCACTATCATCTCACGATAATAGTTACTAGTGCTGTGTGAATGGTGATTCCACAGTAAAATCTTTGAACTGATCCATTTCGAAAAATGAAGTTTAATTTGGTTTGTCTGCACAAACGCTGTTTTTGTATATGCAATAATTAGACATCTGCTCATTCTGTCATCAGTTATTCAAATACAGATTGGCATAGTATAATATTTGAGGTAACAATTATCACGAACTGTTTAAGTCTACACATCAGTGTATCAAATGGAAAACACTGAGTCGCATATGTGTGAATCAACTTATCCCGAAATGCACAGCATTCTTAAGCACACAATAACATACTACAGCTGCGACGAAGACAATGAAATCTGCACTCATCAAAATCGTGTTTTGAGTGCAAATCCACGCAGATACAAAATAGTTCAACATACAGTGAGAATTATAGGAAAAAATACGAGAACATTCCAACCATTTTTGAGGCAACAGTAATTACCACTGGCATTCCACTCAACTACTTGACAGACTTCTGAGTTCTGACATGCTAAAAACGAGCAAAGGTCAACGTATTCAAATGGTGACACAAATGTCGTCACAGCTGTGTAATGCAGACAGCAAGACAATGATTGCAAAACCACAATGTTCACTAGTGGCTCTTAAGTTTTCTTAATTTCTGCACTGTTCTAACTGATCTACAAAACCCTCGTACCCTGCCTAAACTGTAAGCTGCGTTAGTAGGGTTTTTTTACCCACTCAACACATAACAGTCACTTCAGAGACAATTTTCCGGGCGATCGACTGCAATGGTACCGACGACCAAAAACCAAGAAACGTAACAATACATGTACCCGAAACACAAAAAAAAACAAATTTGCCCTAGCTAATACAAACATAAACGTTCAAAACCATGGTTTAGTTGCCTTCTACAATATACGACCACGAAATGCAATGCGCCTATTCATATAAAACCACAGCCCAGCACAGCATTTAAACTTTACTAGTGACATATGTTGAGCAACTAACAGTGCCAACTGCAGTTGAATGTGTTAACTTCATTTAAAATATAGAATACCGGTACTGCTCATTTGTTCCATACTGTACACTACACTGTGTTCCAATAAAAAGTTCACCCTTTCTATTTTTGTGCTGAACCAATTCAAATAATATTTGACAGAAACATAGCCAAGAAAATTTGGAACAAACTGACACATGACAATGTTAACATTCATTCGTTATGTGTTGCTAGTTTACATCGTAAAATTACATATATTTTTCTCTCAATTCCATAATGTAAAAATTCTAATGTCGCAGTTCAGACAGTTTGTGCGATGATGATAACGTCACAGAAGCCGTTTTCTGTGAATCGCTATGTGTCATTAATTTAACGTGATGAATAATAGGCCGCTTCTTTGGTTAATTTACTTACTTACTTACTCGGATACTGAATGCGTGTTGCTTGGTAGCAGAAGACGGTTTGGTGTCAATGGTTTTGTGTTAACAAGGGTTTCAGTGACGAAGATCAAATTTTGATGGAAAATGTGTACATTTTTAAAGGTCATGGAGCAAAAGATTGGGCACTGCAGGGACTGAACAAACTTTTAGAAAAACTGCAAGAAACTGGCACAACAGCAAGACGAAGCGGCAGCATTAAAAGCATGCAGAATCTCTCATTTTTCAATTCTGTAATATTCATACACAAACTGGATACTATAAGAAAGGAATATGTCATTTGGCTGCAATTTTTCTCAGCTGCAATAGTACCGAATATTATTAAAATCGGGTCAACATTTGACTGAGTAATCACTAAAATAAAAGGGTGAACGTTGCTTTGAGACACAGTGTAGTTTAGTCAGAAAAGCTTTTCACTGTCACTATACTAACTGGCTTTAAAGCTTTCAGTAAACTGCTCATATTATAAGACACTTGTTGCATGCTCCTTAATTTTTTCCTGTATATGTTGCGGATTCAGGCACTCCTTGTTAAGAACCCCTAATGAAACCTAACAAAAAACAGCAGTCACAGTATGACTGCCACCATTGACAAAATTCCGGTAACACAAAATCAAATCTACAAAAATAACACACAGGCAGCGGCAACAACGAAAAATCTGTTAAGCAGCTAAATGATACGATGATGCAACTTTGCCCATACTTGTACACGCAAGTTAGCATATAACGACTGACTTCAATAACCACCAAAGAACGAGAACAGATTCAAAGCAAAAGCAGAGTTTTCAATGCAGATGAAAATTTAAAGCACTGTAGAAATGTCACTCAAATGACATCTTTACGAATGAAATGCTGATGCTTCCCACTGCAGCTGTTTATTAACAATATGCATACATGTATATATAGGCTATTAAACAGTAAGCCTACCTAATACTACTCACAACCATGTCTTCATCAAGCCATCATAATGTATCTCCCGTCATGGCCATAAGCTCAAAACACAATCTCGAGATTTTCACTTAACACTTAAGATGGTTACAAAGTCTTTGGCACGTAGGGCCCATAAAACACTGAAAATATGTCTTCTGAAAGCAGATTTTGAAAGCAAACTTTCCTGTGCAACAGGCACACTGTCAAGAGTTTTGCACATTCAAAAGAAAGTTTTACTATTCACAATAGATTCTGTTCTATAACTGTAAATTTTGGCAGCAGAACACTTTAACTGGTTATCATTTGCTTCAGAAGACCTATGAAAGAATAATGTTGTGTCAGCTATAATTTCCAGTGAGTGTTTGAAAAGAAAACTTTGGAGTGTGACGTGGACCTTAAAGACATACACCATCTTACAGTTCTTATCTCCTCTCATTAATAATGACTAGGATGACCCCGTATAAATATGTCAGTCAGCTGTGCAACCGTTTACAGCCATTTCTTACAGTGCCCTACTACAGGCACCTGTGATGCTTCAGTATATACAGAAGGTAACACCATGTGTTCATGCTTACCAACGGTTTCCCCCATCTCATGACCCCCCCCCACCACCATGACAGCGTATAACAACATGAAGACTAACAGAATAGGTTTTTATAGCTAGTAATAAATTTGTCAATGTCTGCATGCAAATAACTGCCCAAATTTCAGGAATAAAGATTGTCAAAAATATCTTTAGTCTGCATCAAATATTGCATTAATAGCCTTCAGCACTTTCACACGGTTGATTAAGATTACTAGGCCTGTAAAATCACTTCTCCAGCATTCCTGGGAGACCTTTGATTGACAGCTGATCACTAGCAATTAAAATAATTCCACCATGCGCGTGTGTGTGTACTTCGGGCTGTTTCCATTAATATCACTCAAAACTTAAGTAACACTGTTAAGTCCAAACTGTCCAGCTGGACTGCAATCGAAACGGTTACAAACAGTTTCGATTATATTGTCAAAATGAATATCTGGCAATAAAAATTAATAAAACACTTCATTATAATGTAGCTATACGTACATTTTATGTTTTTCTTGTTCAATTTTATACATCGAACAGGTTGGAGCAGAATAAGAAGTTCAGCTAAGTTTTAAGATCTGACGTTCATGCAACTGTCTTTCAGTATTGTATTAGTTACAATGACAGCTGTTATGCACACTTCGAAACTGCCAACTTCTGCGGCACTAAATCAGTTCTAAGGTCAAATCTGCAAACTCTAATAGCCACACACTCGCATGTATCTAGATCTATGGTAATTACAGTTAACAACATGCTAAAATATCAGCGAGCCGAACTGACTGTTTCGCAATATAAGCTGATCGTCGCAACAGCTTCACGCTGTCAATAACAGAATACGACATATACACACCACTAACCGCAACTCTGCCAGAAATCGGTTTCGTGCACAGAAATTTAACTAACAAAACGCTCAACGCACGCACGGCAAATAAAGTACAAAATAACCTAGACAGGCAGCATCTCGTAGAACTGTCCACATACGTTCGTGAGGGGCGAGGGTGGTTAGTACGAAAGGCAATCTCGCTGGCATATTGACAGAAAACCGCAGGCCACATCGGCCGCTAATGCACATGTGTAACGTGCATCCGACGCATTGCGGCGGCTTCTTCGCAGTGACGATGACAGTTTCAGCAGCGGACAAACACAGCGAACATGGAGATCAGTGTTGTTGTTGTTGTTGTTGTTGCACGGCTTCAATACTTGAGTAATGGACGACAAGGCACTCACCAGGAAGACCTAACACACAACAGCTTCATTAACTTGTCCCAGAACCGCTATTGTTAGGAGAAATTAAAATACACTTTTAAAATTAATTTCTACATTTATTACGACTCGTTCCGAAGGGCTTAGGTATGGCCCAGGCAGCCAAAATTATGAGCCAACAGTCAACGAAGAAAATGAGCCGGTTAACCTGACAGTCAAAGCGTTAGTTGATAAATGTGTAATAATTATACAGATAAAACTGATGCATCCAAGGAAGTTGGACAAACTACTGTCTAGCACATGAGCACATGATAATAGTGATGGCACGATACATCGTATTGTATCGAATATTGTGACATTGAGGTCGTATCGTGGCATATCTTTATCGCGATAATTACCCCTCAAACGAAGTCGATATTCCACACAACTCTCAGGAATGTGTCACCAACGTGTCGTGGTAAATGCCGTCGGCGACATCGACAAAGGGAGTCTCATGCAGCATATGGGAGGAGAGCAATTAGCGTGACGTTCAACACAACCGCCGGCAATGTGACTCTAATTGGCAGTAATTGCCCGGCCTTCCAGGTGGGTTGATGTGTTGACTGTGAAGGCGGTCGCACGGCTCAAATATTTAGTGACTGTGTAGTTGAATTAAAATTAAAAGCATTGAAAATGACTAGTGACAAGATGTTTAGAAATAAAGTAACGACATTCAGCAACAGCAATCAGCATCATATTATCCAATACGCGTACTACAAATAAAAATAAAAATAAAAATATAATAGTCAGCACTGTTCTGCCTGCTTGCTGCTGTACGTGGAGTAAAAGTCTCTTTGTTGTGAATAGCGCAGACTCGCCGATTGATGTGTGCCTCACACTATGTAATCATAGAGGCCTACGACCGGCACTGTCACTGTCTTCTAGCCTACATCCTGAAATGTGATACAAGTATTAATTCAGATGGTGACTGCTTATCTATAGAGAATTGTAGTATCTAATATCTATGGCTCATGAACTAATGGCGGTGTTTTGATGTTGCAGTACGTAGATTTGCATTTATACCGTTGCGTCCATATGTAGCTGTAGTTTGTAACTGACAACATGTGGTACTTACATATGTTCAAATAACAGTTCGGCGACCGGTGTTTTGCGGCTGCTGGACCACGCCTTTGGAACACGTTGCCAGTCCATCTACGGCAGTGCGACAGTCTTGGACAGCTTAAACAGCTGTTCGGTGTTTGGGACTGCGGCGCTTTGTGACACCTTGGTTAGGAGCACTGTTTAGAAATCATCTTACTTACTTAACTTACTTACTTACGGTGAAGCACTTTCGGATCGTATCGTATCGCGATATTTTGTGTGATATCGTATCGTGTCCCTTATGGCTGTATCATGCCATCACTACATGATAATGTATACAAATGTAAATTATAGCATAACTTTCAGCAAAAATTGAACATCACGCATCACTCAAATAAAACTGGCAAACTTACTGGTTCTGAGACTTTCTAAGACTTTCTCGAATTCTGCGTCACACATACACAATATACAGTGTACTTCAAAGTTCTCATTCACGAACTGCAATTCATTAATTTGGTTTCAAATCTAGCTGCCGTATACTGACTGAGCAAAATTAAAGTCCCACTCTACACACAGTAGGTCATGTCAGAGACGAGTCTTTCCACGCAACTGTTCTTCACTGTGGTTCAACAATGATGGTAATAAGCATCGCAGCAAAACGAGACACGAAGCAGTAAGACTGACAGCGCAACATGTTTATGAACACTTTAACACTTGGATGCGGTTCAGATCTTCACCCACTGACAGCAGTTAACCAACCGGCAACAAGCATAGTTTTCAGTGCCGCCAGATATCACGTACAGGTTCCTCTAGTTGTAACTGGGCAATGTACTGGAGTAAAAATATTCTTAATGTTAGTTTTAGTACTCAGAACATTTGGATATCACCAACTGTCTCAAAGCCAGGAAACACAAAAATACTACATGTCAGAAAGTGATATTATGAAGAGTACAGTCACAACTAATTGCAGGACAGACCTTTGGGTGTAACCAAACACACAGAGTAACACTACAACACTGTCTTCAGAGTCTCACTATTAATGTTTCAGGTCAGAGTTTTACTAGATTTTATACAAAACCCAGTAAAAGCAACAGTGAAAACAACAGAAAAATTAATTACCAACACAACTTGGCACTCTTACATTCTTGGTACCATATCTGAGTAACATAATATAGCAAAATAATTCCACGATGACAGCTTACCGGCATATAAGTATCGTTGAGCAGCATACAGAACAAACTCATTAGTCGCTCTGTTTGACGTTGACGGCACTGTAGTGTCAGAAGTCACTGTGTCGTCATTAGCTGCCGTGGCCTGGTTGTCCTGCACCACTGGTACAGGAACGAGTTTATCTTCTGCTGACTGCCACGCCGGTGCAGCAACAGTTAGCTGTGACATGTCGGCAACTGCGGGCATTGGAGGTACGACACCGATTGGCGTACAGCGGCCGGTCGTGAACGGAGCTAATGGCGGCAGAATTGGCATAGGCACGGCTGGATAAAAATACAGTATTGGGGCACAGCCGGCCACCGGGGGAGGCATCGGCGCAACGACTGGACAGTGGCATGATGCTGCCGCCACCGGATTAAACGTCCCACCCAACAGATTATCATGCTGACTAACGGGAACTTCTGACGGCTCTGGCGGAGTACTAGGATCGAATCCAAATGATATGTCAGATCGGGGAGGAGTCGTGCCCGCAATGTTACGAGTGTCCAAAAACACATCGGATGCACTAACAGACGGCTGAGCTGACTTGTCTTTCCCTTCACTACTCTGAACTTCAACTAACTGGCCTTCACCAGGCTGCAAAGACATATCCGGATTATTATCCATGCTGAGTACTGGTATGTCTGTTTTTAAAACACTATCACTCAACTCATTACCGACTGTCACTTCAATCGAAGGATTCTGCTTGACATTACTGTCACAAGAAGTTGCAACCTCTGTTCCTGTCGACGTATCAGACAATGCACGCGAGTCTGTTTTCTTATCACACTCAGTAAGAAGAGTCTTTTGACCTGAGGCTTGCCAGTGGGTGGTAATTATCCCATCAGCAGATGCACGGCTATCAATTGCTGTGACTGAATCTCTCTCAAATTCTTTCTTATCATTTTTGTCACTTCTGCATATCACATCAGTAGAATTTCTGCGCACTGACATGTGAACAGCATCTTTAACTGCAGATTTCCCTTTACCGTTCTGCTCCGTAATACCTTCGGTTTCGGCTTTAACTGTCACAGCAGATGAAGATGATATGTCCTCCTTGCATTTCTCGGCAACAGCTGATGAGGAAACCGTGTCTGGATGAGAAGCCTGGTTATAGCGTGCTACCGCTACACCACTTCTTTGATTCACAGGGCATGACGGTCTGGAGTACACAATACTGCTACGAGAAACACTGATAGAAGGCACTACAGAAGCAGCATCGGATGACTTGACCCACGATCGTTTTACATAATAGCTGACGTCCCTATCTTCTGCACTTTTTACGCTGGATTTGCGATCGAATCTTTGCCGTGTATCTTCAGCTGTTACAGCTGGGTTCTTAGCTCGTTTCTTCTTCTGAACAGTAACAAACAGGTCTTCTATGGATCCGGTGTCTGAAGTCACACTGTCTGAAGCAGGCAGAAGTGGAAGAATATCGTCCAATCCGTGCTGCCTGTCCGTGACAGCTGGTAATACTGTTCCGATATTTTCAGAACTGCTTTCCGTAACTAGAATGCAAACATCGTCCGTCATGTTGGCCGTGTTGCCGGATTCGACGGACATCAGCTCCATGTCAGTTGCCGTATGATTTCCATTAATGTTACCCACTGGATTATCCAAAGATGCTTCTAAGCCGATCACCACTGTCTCTTCTGCTGCTGCTGCAGTTGTAACAGATGCTGTGAAATTTTCCAGCACACTTTCCTCTTCCAACAGTGTAGTTTTTACTTCAGCATATACAACTTCGGGCAAGTCTTCTACAAGTTCGACATTCAAATGGTTAGTGTCTGTACAAGTTACAGCATTCTGACCATCAGCAACACAGTCATCAGCAACTGTATTGATGGCAACAATATTATTGTCCCCTTCACTCAAATCAAAACATGTATGACTGTCAGATGAATAAATACTCTGGTCAACCGGCGTGCTTGTCGTTTCCGGCAGACTATCATAGTCTGACTTCTTTCTCAACTCTATGTAGCAGCTATCACCGACTCTAACTGACGGCTCATCTGAACTAACACCAGAAGTACCAACAAACACTTCACAGCTGTTGGCCAGCTTCTGTACACC
>Ga0049105_1000580_pt1 | contig 13300 bp, 9 predicted proteins | sample WorMetvaBAHAMAS1_FD_61260 | JGI IMG/M metagenome (GOLD analysis project Ga0049105, IMG submission 61260) | Worm MetaG Olavius vacuus BAHAMAS.1 | ecosystem: Host-associated > Annelida > Digestive system > Unclassified | place: Germany: Marburg | collected 2013-04-09
GTTCCAACACATAACCGCCGCGTCGAGCTGTGGCGGAATTTATGCAGGAGTCTATTGTATTTTGTATCACGTGTACGATGTCGTCGTAAAGAAAGTTCACGTTCGCTATCCCATCTCCTGATGAGTTTCTTGTTCAAGACTGCCAACAAAATTCAACAACTGACATTAGGTAATATGACAGGAAAGAGCAACAGCAATAAACTGTGAACTTTGTTAATAAAAACTGAAAATCACAAATAAGCTTAATGCAGCAACAGGAAAGTAAATGTTTATTCGTTAAACGACTTCAGTTCGATTTCGGTTAGTTTGTGTTGAATGCTAACGCAGATAGTTTGCGTAGCTTTCTCAATGCATTATAATTTATAATGGCGTCAATTTTTAACCTCGATAAGGCCTAATTCCTTAACGAGTTGGTTAACGCGTTAATCCAACAGCCATAGTAACCACTCGTCAGTCGTCACGTATTATCTAGCCGACGATTTGTTAGTGACAATGACCTTTCATGTTTGTGGATGAAATCTTCTGCGGGCGGTAATTATAACGAATCCAACTACAATTACTGATATAGCCTATACTTGCAATGTTATCGTCGAGTATTTCTGACTCCGTGCCTCTCTACAAGCAGTAGTCTCAGCAGCTGCAGCAGACCTACTGGAATGTGCTTACCATTAAAAAACCATTCACATCGATGCTAGCCAGGCCTGTTCACGCGGTGTAATAGGTAAAGGAAAAGTACCAGGCATGCAGCCAGTGTTTTGACCGCGGGTCTCAAAATTGGTTTGGGGACAACGGCGAGGCCCGAAACCTACGGCCTGATGGGTAAGGTTCTTGGGAAGGGGCAGCGAGTCCCCTCTCCACCAGCTAGGCAGCCCCGGGGTGGAGCCATGGCCGCCAATGCCCTTTCTTGCATTTTACAAACGCCAGATGGCCTTTGCTGGCCCGAACCCTACTTCGCTATGGGCCTATGGGCGTGACTGTCTAGTCTGTCCGTCTGTTCTCAGTAGACACAGACAACAGACAAAGCACAACACTGTTCAGTGTGTTTAACCATCACTCAGTACACTTTGCAATAAAATAACTGAACCAAGGACTGCACAGCATAGCAGATGGGCGTGTGACATCAGCATAAAAACAAAATTACAAAATTATATGCACACCGACACCGACTTGATACATGATATAGGCCTACATGGATGAAATACAATCACAATAGCATGGAACAGAAGTGTTGTGTGGGACTGTGGATGCCCCCTGACTCTGTGCTTCCGCAGTCTATGACCATGGCCATGCAAATCAACAGACTACAGAATAACATAAGCAGTTGTAACCGGTAATAAAAACAAACATATGCACGCAAGTATAACGTATGCATTTACATATCTAACACTACTACTGATTCTCAGTTCACTAGCACATCAATCACCATATCAGCAACTACTAAAGTTACTGTGAATAAAGTGTTATGATACAGGTATATTGGTGACGTGATGTGCGTGCCAAACATGCGAGTCCAAGTCGATGTTAGACAAAAAGTGTTGTATACTGTCCAAATTACGTTGTACAATTCATTCCAAAAAACTAGCTGGTCATCGATGGTGAGAAGTCAATCAGTATGCCTGCGCTAGAATACGTTTCTGACTCCTGAACCCGTGACCTTCAAAACCTGTTCAGTTTGTGGCCCGTATGTATTACGTATTTGGTTGAAATCCCTTCAGTGGTTCAGGTGCTATCGAGTTCTCAAGATTTCCATGGACATTACTAGGTGACCTTGACCTGTGACCCACAGTGACCTAGAAAATGTCATCCGTGTGATGTGGACCTGGTAATGAGCAATGGTGATGAGTTTCAAAAACATGCATTTATACAAGAAATATAAAGATGAAAAACGGACTCACAGACAGACTCACGCACAGACACACACACAATAACCATGCAGACAGGCTGATTGCTTAATGCCTCCAGCAGCCATAGATAATGGAAGCATACTAATTAAGTTTGACTTAATCTCTCCGCATAAGTTTTCTTGCATTAATGCTTCATGGCTTATTGACCATATGCACAACAAAGCCAGGATTTCACTGATTAATAACTCACATGGCTCAGTGGGTGGGAGCTGAACTAGTATTAATACAACTGCAAGTCTGCTATGCAATCACACCAACTCAATATAACACTCACAAGCAGCCCATGGGCTCTGACTGTCAGCTGGCAGCACAGCTGTATAAACAAGATTACCTATAAACCCAGTAATCTAGTTCAGACTGACCTAGATTACCGGGTTTGTGATCAGAGTTCATCAGTAGGTCTGTGCATGCAAGACAGGTAGCTTTTGATCGGTTATACTATTATACTATTAGCTCAGCCAGATGAGCTAAAAACAGTAAAATCTTTTTCCCCGAGAAACATGTGTCCATACGGTGGCACTGATCTGTAGGAGCAAGGTTTTCTGCGGAATAATTCTGTGGATTCTGCTTGGCATTTCGTTAAATTCAACGGCTCACTGTGGCCAATCACTGTTAATTTCACGGTAAATAGTCAACTGAAAGAAAATAAACTCTGCTTTTAAAAAATTTATCTGCTAGTATTTGTGTCACGTCATGGGCAGACAAAGCTAGTAAGCAACAATTTGCTGTAACGACTGATAAATTAAACATGACTAGTGAACTGCTATTTAAGTTACTTTGCGGCGAGTTGCCGATACTAAACTGCCAATAACTACATTTGTTTCGAAGAGTATTTCGTTGCAGCCCTCAGCTAAACACCAGCTTACAGTGCAAGACTACTGATATCGTGCTAGTACACTCTGGTGTGCTTGTCTATGCCCCAGCTTTCACTGGTACTTATTGCATCTACCCACGGAGGGATGGCCAGGCTGAGTTGAGCCAAATGGCAGGTTATATATCACAGCAGTTTATCCATCCTCAGACGGTTACCCATTCCAGTATTTACCAAGACCAATGTACAGTAACTAAGTTGTTAGAGAAAACACATTACCACTAAACCACAGAGCCACCAATGTAATATATTATATTACGTAATAAAAATGCAAACTGTATCATGCATACAGAAAATAAATTAACTAATACATAAATAACAACTACCTACAGTCCTCTCCTAGCACATGCTAAAGGCACTCTTTTAGGAGACCTTTCATGAAACTTTATTCACCAAACAAACATAGATCTGAAACAAAACCATAAAGAAACATAAAAAATAAGTACTACTGGAGCTGAAGTAAACTTCTATATGAATTGATCGGAAAATCAGTATAGTCCAGACACATAACTTGTAACACTGGCAGATAAAATGCAAAGTCCATTTTCTACACTGCAACATTTCACTGGGAATGTCTGACAATACGTAACTCTTAGGCACCAAGCATTTCCTGGAGTTATACAAGTAAAAATTTTCTAAAACATCACACTGTAGAAAAAGGGGCGCACAAATTATCTGCTAATGTATCTAGTAGAGATGCACCGATAAGGCCATCGGCACCTAACAATCAACCAATACCGATTAATACAAAAAAACTTATTTGCTGTTTTATTTAAGTTATTTATTTAGGCTCCGTCTGTTATCCGAGGACTCTTACTTACTTGAAGGACTGCAGAGCGCAAACAAAACAAAAACACACCCAAAAGCAAAGTTACAAAACACACACACTTTTACCGGAAACAGAAGCCACTCTCATCATTGTTTACTTTCGGTAATAAAAATAAAAACTTGTACTTACCAACTGTGTAAACGACAATCAGCTGATACCAACGTACTAATCGGCCGATATAGATTATCGGCAAAACAGCCAATGCCGATTATCGGTGCATCTTTAATATCTAGGCAGTTAAACAAAAACCAAAACTGATTCTAATAATAACCACAATTTCCTAAGCTTCCATAGGAATTTCACACTCCTGTTGAAAGTGACAATAATCGATGTAGGAGGAGTAATAATCACGAAGCTCAGAGTATGCACAAATGCTGCGTCCACATAACAATGGAAACTTCACCGGACGTTCATTGAGCAAAAGTTGAACAAAATACCGTTCTGCAGCAGAGACATTGCCCAAGAAGCTGTCCCCACCACCATTTAACACATTTGGTCGCCTGTTCCTGGTGGTGGTGGGACCAGGCCCCGCAGCACAGTCATGAAGCACAAATGCTACGTTGGCCGAGAACGGCACAAACGCGCTTGTTCGGAATTTCCGCGCCTCGGCCAATGACGGATCATCAAACGTATCGGCCCGTAGAGGTTGTCGGTCGTGGAACAGACCAAGCACGGCCAGGACCGGAACAAGTGACTCAGCATGACCGAAGTAGAACACTCCACGACTGGAGCTATTCACAGCAGCACATCAATGACAAAGTGTTGTGTAATGTTAACTACATATAAACCCGGGGCCCGATTTTCGAAACTTCGTAAGATTTTCCCGCGTTCGTTGTAAGATTTTCGTAAGTCTTTTGTAAGTCAGCGAGATACGACTTCGTAACCTTTTCTTAGGAAAATGATAAGATTTTTTGAAAATCACATGATGATCCTAAGTTTTTCATAAGTCAGATTTTTTCATAAGTTTTCATAAGTTCGTTGTAAGATTTTTCGAAATTTGGGCCCCGGTACAGAAATTCACCACTGAAAACATTCTATGGCATTGAGTGCACTAGGACTCTAGGGGCTGCATATCCAATTTGCAGATTTTCAGCCATAATTCTACTACGCCATCACATGACATGTATCCACATCAAAATTATTATCACTTAGCAAGAGTCGGCCAACACGAGCGACAAACTATGAAATACTGAGACTTTTACATAGTCAGTATGTGAAATATTTGTAAACAACATAAAACATTGTTAACGGGCCATTTTCTGTATACATTCAGAAGCCATCACAGGCTGGTTAAAATGCATCGATGGTCAGATGTGGCTTGTGGGCCATAGCTTGCCAATCACTGCTGTACATTTTCAAAACAAGTAGCTCAGCTATCGCACAGAAACCGTGCTGCAGGTTGGGTTACTTATGGCCAAAAGTGGAAGACTGGAACTGGGAGACAATATTTATCGACATTATAGGTCTATCTTCAACCACTGTGACGTAATAGGCCAGCAAAAGCAATCAAATTCGGTGAAAACGCAAAATAAGGGCTATTACAAGGTCATTGAGGTCGGTATCAATCGAAAGCCCATATGCGACTTAGTCGCATATGGGCTTTCGATTGATACCGACCTCGATGTCAGCTAGTATTGCTAATACTAACTAACATCCTATCTTGTACAGTTTCAGAGTTATCACAGCTTAATGTTCAAATTTTGGACACTTTGCGTTTCTGAGGCACCCTTTGGGGGCTTAGGGACAACGTACGATGTTCGTCTTTGGCGAATATTGGTTCAAAATCGGCGATTTTGCTCCAACGGGGGCCAGTTGACCAAAAATTTCAGGTAGAAGAGGTCGCCTCCCACCAACCATTCTTTTTCTCACAAAACTAGGCTAAGTGGTCTTTCGTATGGTATAAAAATCTGGACAGATCTTTCTTCCATTTTGTCACAATCCACGCATTTGACACACAGACGGACGGACATACAGAATTCTCATTGCTGGACCTCGTTTGCATTCTATGCAAAACTGCACCATTTTTTTCTTGGAATAACTTTGTCAAACCAAGCTATATTTTGATAATTTTTCACACACACATACCTCAATAAACTTCCTACCAAAACATATTTCACATGCTTTATAAAGTCGAAAGCAGAGAACCAACTTATGTTTCAACAGCACAGCATGCCAGTATAGTATGTGTGCACAATCGTCAATCGGCTTTGTTGGGATATGCCAGACTTCATCATAGCACCGAATGTGTGGCTTCATAAAACGTCCAATTTCAGTCTTGTTGATTACAGAATCTTGGCAATGCTACAGGAGTGGGTACGTCAATATCCTACATGCAGGATGTCAACGCCTGACTGATAGACAGACGGTCATTGATCAAGCGATTGATTGGTGGTGATTTGGGCCGACAGCATGAGTTATAGCTAGTGGTGGACATTTTGAACATTTGACATAGTCCAATGTTTTACTACTGCACTGCATTGTTGGTCCATACGTTTTCATACTTCATATGGTATTTCATGTAAACGCTGGAGATGATAATGATGATGTTTAAGCTTACATGATGTACAACATGTGCATGCATGCTGCGTTTCACAAAGCATTATAAAGACACCATTCAACATAGATTGAGGACTTTGATATCATCCAGTTCCACATTTATTGGAGTACACATGTGCCAAAAATTATCAAAATAGAGCTTGGTCTGACAAAGTTATTGCAAAAATAAAATGGTGCAGTTTTTTGACTTACAGTGTGTAATGCCTTTTTAGTTTTTAGTTGGTTTTTGAACGTGCTTAAAATTAATGCACTTTCATTTCATTTCATTTCAGTTCCAACTTTACTAAGGCAACAATAACAATGCATAAGAGTAAATCAAGTAAATTGCCGACAACATTCATTGTGAACATACCGATAGCCTGACACCATGTCATCTATGTGATGAAACATGTCGGATATTAGCGGGCAGCTTATCTTGTAGTTGATCGGATATCCATAGCCAACCTTGTAGTATTGCTGTAATGACACGGCAGAATCATTATATTGCAAACGAGATTATGCATATTTATAAAACAATAACAATGAAAATGGCACATTTTTTGGGATAACAGATCATTTGTAAAAGCAAGCTCAGTCAGGTGCTCTTTCTGTAGCTATAATAAGTCTTTAGCAGGAATGAAAAGTGGGATGCCTGTTCAGCAGTCTATCCCCTTAACAATACTGAATTCCAAATAATAGCAATTAGCTAGTTGCATAATCTATTCATACGCACTCCTAGAATGTGTAATTTTATTTTGTTGTTCATTGTTTGGGTGCGTTCCTTTACCAAGGTGTTACCTTCCGTGAAATTCGCGGAAGATAAGGTGCTTGTTTTCGTTATTCTCCCTGAAAAATGCTAAAACAGTGCAACTGTAAGTCTAACCCTAATCCTAACCCTAATTTCCAGAGCAGACTGATGAGATAAATCCGATTGGTATTGTCGAATGGTACATTGTAGTCAAAAAAAACTCTCAAACGATCGACAACTGCGTGCTGTACAGGTGTGCTGAAAGTGCCCAGGCATAAATCAGGCAACTAGCTAATAATAATTATGGTGATGATGTGCTTATTTCTACAGCACAAAATAATTTATCTGCAGATGTGCAGACCAATAATTGCGTAAAAACTCGGAAGATAATGCAGTCATATAAAGCACATGCTGAAAGCTTCAGGCAGATGTGCCAATGTTGGCAGTCACTACAACAGGCAACGTAGCCACAAGAACAGTATCACCAATCACCATCATTTGACAGCATCAAAAGCAATGTCTCAATATTTTAGCATCAGCCATCACAAATCTGTCTTGTGTCCATGTCCATTCATCAGCACTGCTGTCGGTCGTAAAGCCTTTAGATATGCTGCTCCTACAGTTTGGAATTCCATCCCATTCAACATCAGACATTCACCTTCTATTGGTTCCTTTAAATGTCATCTAAAACGTACCTTTTCACCCTCTCCGGTTAGTCATGTTCTCCACCTAGCGACGCCAGCGCCTCCGACTCGATCTTCGAAACTGGCGCTATATAAATCATGTAATAATAATAATAATAATAATTGTGTTAGCAGGCCAAACCAAGAATACTTTCAGGAATAAACAGTAGAGTTTAATGTGCCATATGAGACTTCAGAGGAGTCTTTCCAGTCACTCAACTGGAATGGCACTGACTACCAAACTCACAACAGCTGAAAGACAGTGACGCAAATTACTTTAGAAGCCAGATGCCCTACCAGATGACAAAATTAATACTATCAAAGCAATGAAGACGAACACACAGTCCAAGTATCCAGTCATGAAACTGTGTAAATACATCATATTCTCTGTGGTAACTGGCAAGGAAGTATGAAACATACCTTCAGATCTGAAGAGAACTCCAGAACGTTGAGGTCATTAGTGTCGAGCAGATTCACCCAATTCCTAGTTCCCAGGACGGCGTACTCCACTGCGGCTAATTTGTGCAGTGAAAAGAGTTCATCTGAAACACAACAACTTTTAACATCACACACTCCCTTGTTTGATGGCTCTAATGTGTAGCAGGTACTTTCTCAGGAGTGCTGCGGTATGCTGGCCATCTGCCATCGCCTCCAACGTTTCATAATGCAGACAATAACAGATCATAAACCACACAGTCAACATGTGTCAGTTGACAAAATCTGAATTCAAATTTCAAAAGTAGGTCACGTGACCCCTTCCGACCCCCTTTGACCTAATTTTATATTTCTTTTGTTAGTGCCCCTGATGGTCAATCTGCCTGCCAAATTTGAAATTTCTAGCTCCAACCGTTCCCGAGATATGGAGGGTCCCAAAATTTCAAAAGAATGTCATGTGACCCTTTCCCAACCCCCTTTGCTTTTCTTTTCTTAGTACCCCTGGTGATGTACCTCCATGCCAAATTTGACATTTCTAGCTCCAACCGTTCCCGAGATATAGAGGGGGTCCAAAAAGTTCAAAAGTAGATCACGTGACCCCTTCCCGACTCCCCCCCTTGACCTAATTTTGCATTTCTTTCATTAGTACCCCTGGTGGTCAATATGCATGCCAAATTTGAAGTTTCTAGCTCCAACCATTCCTGAGATATAGAGGGGTTCTAAAATTCGAAAAGTACGTCACGTGACCCCTTCACGACCTGTAATATTAGGATTCCTCGACCCGGATTCGCCAATTCACTATATCACTTTCATAGGGCTATGATGACGAATAAGAGTAGTTTACAGGTGAGCATCGCCATTGTTAAGGCTTTTTAAGCCCATTTTTGGTCCAAAATTTGGCGGGGTCACGTGACCTGACCTGTATGTAAATAGAGGGTTGCTGATGACCACATATTTGAATTCCCTCACCCCGATTTGCCTATTCACTAATCACTATACAACGTTGATGGGGCTATGACGACGATTAAGGGTGATTTACAGATGAGCATCCCCACTGTTAAGGCTTTTTTGACACGAAATTTTTTAAGACCCGTCAAAACTTTGCATTGTGGTGGAAAATGGGGTCGAAATGTAAAATTTGTTTTTGGGACCACCAAAAGGTACATCCTTGCGTGAAACGACGTAATTTGACATACTGATCGTGAAAATCGGTGCAGGGGTCTTGTCTTGGCTGTAGGCTGAAGGAAGAACCAAAAAACTAGCCAAGTCACTTGATGCGCATTTTCGCATATTCGTGGGGCAAAAGATGGTAATCGTATCATGATAAAATTTTGCACAGGAGTAGAGGTCCCCAACGTAATCATCCATGTCCTATTTTCAAGCACTTTCAAGGCCTTGAATTTAGGAGAAAAAAATTCAAGTACTTTCAAGGACCTTCAAGGATGTGTGGGAACCGTGCTTTAGTGATTGTTTTATGCGTCGGAATTTATGTTAATTTTATATATTTTATGTGCTTAATATAAAACAGTATGCTAACTGCTGCATGTGTTTAACCAGTTGAACTGAGGTACTGGCTAATTAGTCCTCACACATCCGAGTTTTATTGAACTTACCATCAGAAATGTTCAAACTGTCCACCAAAAGACGACTGGCAATCCGCTGAACAATGTGCGGAAACATCTGATCACGGAATTTATGATATTCAGCAAATGCTGACTTGTTCTTCTTCACCTCACTGATGTAACGTGGACAAACATCGAAAAAGCGAAGCAGATCATCTCTCTGTTGATATGTTGAACTGGCATTCCAGCCAAGACCTTTGTCGAATCCCTGCTCAAAGTTCTTCTCACTCAAAACAGTCCGCTGAGAGGTGCTGGAAACAAATGTCAGATGATCGTTTTTACGGATCATGGATGCAAATCTCTGGCCAGTGCGACGTCCAAGATCCCACTGTTCCTTGGCACCAGATTCTGCAAGGAGAGAAGCTTCTGAGATTGGGAATGAATCCATAACTGACTGCAGATGTTTAATGATTAGCGGACTAACTCCACGACGTTTCATTTCCGATATCATTGCATGACCGTTCACTATGTCCTTCTTGCCGGGGTAGCGAATACCATGCCTTGATAACATGACTACCTAACATCACACATATGGGACAGTGAGTAGTTTCATAACGGCAATCATCACATACTAGCCTATTTATTGCCTTACGATGGCGTGGAAAACGTGATAGAAGAGTTACGATATAATCAACGCTATTTAGCTATAATAAAATATGAATATAGTTGATGATAAAAATGAGCATCTCTAATAAAATCAATGACTTTTTCATTGTTGACGCTTTCAAAAATGTCTTTCAAAGAAGAACAAATATACCACTGTGTTACTGTGACACTCTTAGTGGTCCTAGTGGTGGCAGCAGCTACTTAAGCCACTATAAAAATTACTGACTGATTCATTGATTGATACCACACCTGTTAAGTTGGTATACACTGTACACACCAATGCAAAATTCTGAAGGTACACAGTCCAAACGGAGAGACAAAAAACAGGGTGTGATTATGCCTCTAGGGGGCGAAGGTAACCTCACATTTTGTTATCAAATCCCACAAGTGTCCATTGAAAAAAGTGCAGTTGAACCCCACTATCTATACCAATCAGTACAGTGAGAAACAAATGCACCATGTTATAAAATGTAAGTATGTAAACAATTAATTAGTGTGTTTACTGTATTAGCCCACTAAATGGTGACCAACACGCCAAAAAATGTGTCCATTAAGTTCCCATTCAACTGAAGCAGAAATAATCATTATTAGTGAAGTGCAGGTACAGGTCCTGGTCTTAGACCTCTCCGGTCCAACATTGCTTCAGTTCGGTTTGGAACATTTCTGGACCGGACTCGGTCCATGAGTAAGGTAAGGTAAGGTAAATCCGAGCACTTGTATAGCGCCTTGTATGGTAAACAAACCACTCTAAAGCGCTCAGGCATGGATCACACAGTTTTACCTGCAATAAACACCATACCTGCCGTTTACCTCGTAAAAGTGTTCATCAGATGGCGCCTCCACCGATTGAGGTGGCAAACATCTAATTGCAGCTCACTACTCATTTATCGACTGCGAAAGGATGAAAGGCTGAGTTGGCCGAGTTGGCTGATCTCCAGCGGACGGTTTACCCACATAGTGGTCACCCGTTAGCTGAAGGTCGAGCGCAGGACAGGGTCAGTTCACCGGCCAAAGACCGGCGTTCTGCCAACTGTGCTACGCAACCAACGAGTAGCATTTGCTCTGTTGTTTTTGTTCATTTTATATAAACAGCACTAGCCACAAAGTACGTAATTGACATTATTTGCTAGCACTGAGTGAATATCTTATGTTGTTGAATGGTAAGTGCATGTAAGCAACATTTTCAGAATCAAAAAGTTAGTAAATAGCAATGCATAACAAGGCATTCGGTTCAACCAGGTCTAAATTACTGACGTTCTTGAATCAGTCCTGGTCCATTTGTGGCTGGACCATACTATTTACCAATCATGATCAGTAATCGAAGTGTATGAACCAATATTCAACAGTTCAACAGTTAGCTCATAAACCTGAACTGGCGGACAGCAGAATTCGGTCTCCTCAACATTTGGAGACGCACTCTCACGTTGCTCGCAGAATGTATTGTTGTATGTGTTTTTGGTGCCGAATCTGTTGAGTGGCAGAACAGGCAACGGCTGTGAGCTGCACTGAGCGCTGAACTGAAGAACTAACAGTCCTGCCACAAGTGCTCTCATATTATGCACCCCTCTGCCCATTATCTGTAGTCGACGCACGACGAAACGACTCCACTGACCTGCATAATGTACATTCACCACAGCACTACACAGCCGACCCTTTTATTTGCCTCACAGCAGCATAACATGAAGCCCATGAGCACTGACGCTCAGCTGGCACTCCTGGTGAAAGCGCATACAAATGCAGCAGCAGCACTAGGTACTAGCATTTTTATGATGACCTATAAACTCAGTAAAACTGGTCAGACTGGCCTAGTTTTTGGTGTGTACTCAAAGTCCATCAGTAAGTCTGTGCATGCAGGATTACAAGTCTCTATGTGCAGCAGTTATGATCTATGCCAACCTGGTTAACATACATACATACACAGACGTCGTCTGTCAGACGAACAACTTTTGACCAGCTATACTATTAGCTCAGCCAGCTGAGATAGAAATACTGATGTTTGATACACTTTGCTACAGCTTTCTTTTACATGTACTTTTATAAGTAAACAAAATTAGGGTTAGTGTTCTGGTTGGGTTAGCAGTTAGCATTAATGAAGGGTTAGAGTTAACCAGGGCTGTCTACACTCTGAACACCATACTTACTAACAGGCTGTCACACTTCAGAGCGCACAGTGAAAGAAAGCCTTTTGCAACTATCACAAACAACAGCAATCCTGACATTGCAACTGCATTTAAGGACATGACCCAGTGCAGGAAACCTAGGGTTAGAGTCGGGATTAGGGACAGCCTGGGCAGGGTGTTATGATTAGCAAAAAGCGAGGGGACACTGGCAAAATCTAGATGGATAGTCTCTATCTTCCATAATGTTGAAGTTATAGGGAACTGAAGTTGGGAAAAATTTATGCAGTGGCAGCAATGCTCACCGAGCATCAAAAACGGGCCTTTCTAGAGTCCAGTCTAAGTCCATTATCTCAGAAACAACTCAAAATATCAAGCTAAAATTATGCATGCTTTCATTTCGATGTCTGAGCAACATTTCCTGCAAATTTCATCAAATTCTGAGACGGTCGAGCTGGAGCCATTTGTTGTACTGACACGGAATGACCCAAACGCGTTTGAGTTGTCAAAATTTGATCAATAATCTGCAATATATTGACAATAAATAACCTTAAACAACGTAATGGCTATAGTTTCCTATAGTTATACGATCACAGAATTTCATAGTAAAGTGAAACCTCTCCTCTAAGAAATAACATATTCCATGTTAGGAGGCATCAAACGAAAATTTAGTAAGGTAACAAAACTATTCTTACTACTGTTTTATTGCATTTTAAGGCATAAGTACCGGTAACAACTTTGCATTCAAAGAAGTAGGTAGGCGAAATGTTCAGATAGCAGGCAAACTGTCCAGTAGGCAAAATGTTCTGTAGGCGGAGTACGCTATAAGCTGACAATAGTCTGGACCTATCCCCAAGGGGGGGGGGGCAATGGTAGATCGGCGGAAAGTGTTAACAAGATAGCACTAAGAAAACATCATGCTGAGCTACATCAAATAGCACAGGCAAACT
>Ga0049105_1000581_pt1 | contig 13295 bp, 9 predicted proteins | sample WorMetvaBAHAMAS1_FD_61260 | JGI IMG/M metagenome (GOLD analysis project Ga0049105, IMG submission 61260) | Worm MetaG Olavius vacuus BAHAMAS.1 | ecosystem: Host-associated > Annelida > Digestive system > Unclassified | place: Germany: Marburg | collected 2013-04-09
AAAACACATGCAGTACGATTGGAAAAGTTTCACTTTAACACGTAAAGAACAGCTACTGAATCTTCGTATTAGAACATTGCAACGGACAAACATAGCTCGTATTTCTCTCTGTATATCGTTATCATCAGAAAGATTGTATGTTATAATGTGTCCCATGGCTATGGAAATATAAATTTACGTGAAATTTACGAAACTTTAAAGACGCAGTTCTTGTCGACGTTTACAGGTACCCGCCCAACGTACACAAAGCTCTCGACGGCGTCGTGTTTGTTGCCAATCATCTTGCGTCGGCCGATGACTCCAGACGGGTAATGACGGCTGCTGTTCAGAAGCCTGTCGTGTTGTGTTATTAGGCCGCCCGACGTTAGTCGGGAAGGCCTTAAGTTTTACCCATGAACTTTCTTTATTTTTTGTCAATTCACAGTGATCAGCAGCCACGCAGTGGATGGCCATCAAATGTATTTCGGAGGTTCGTTCGTAGGTGAAGCTGTAACAATTGTATAGAGATCTCGCCTACTCTTCTCCTAGTTTTCACAGGGGTCAAAAGTGCGAAATTTGGCATCGTTTGCAATATCAAAATATTTCGCACACTCGGAGTCAGACTGCCAGAATAACTTCTGTTCTAAAAACCTGCAGTTTGCGAAAGAAACTACATCAGCTGTCCCTCTTCTCCGATAGACAACATCTGAGCTAGGATGGAGGTATAAGAGGTATAAAGATTATCAGAACTGTTCTGTGTTGTATTTACGTGTACTGAAGCTGTGCATAGTCACACTTAGACAGTTCTCTGGATTGGGTTTTGTCACACTGGGCCCATTTCACTGTACGTAGATTTATTTGTTTGTTTATCTGTGTGTATTTTGTGTATTTTTGTTTCATACTGCGTAGTTTTGTTTTATTGTGGCACGGTGGGGTAGAGATACATTACTGGGCAGCGAAAATTCGAATTGTGCAACACAGTGATAGCGCGACCATCTCACCAATAGCTGAGCTCTTGTAAATATCAACGTGATCATAGAACTAACTTTTTCATGCTTAGTTTTTACCGCGCTGCATGGAATGCAGACGCGGTATAGCGATGAGAAAGCTGTCCGTCCGTCCGTCAAACGCGTGCATTGTGACAAAACGGAAGAAAGATCTGTCCAGATTTTTATACCATACGAAATATCATTCAGCTTAGTTTTCTGAGAAGAAAAATTGTCGGTGGGGCGCGACCCCTACTACCTGAAATTTTGGGTCAACCGGCCCCCGCTGGAGCGAAATCGCCGATTTTGAACCGATATTTGCTCGTAGCGCCTCAGCCGTAACACCTAGCGAAAAAAGTTCAATTAACACTAGGAAGTCGACGACAACACGCTTTCCAATGAGCCTAAGATGATCATCGTACGTTGCTCCTAAGCCCCCCAGCCCCCGCCAAAGGGGGCTGAAAACGCAAAACGGCCGATTTCCGTCAAAAATCGCACTTCGCTTGAAGAAAGTCTGCTACAAAGTTTCTTTGTGTGAAAACTGTCAGCGGCAAAGTTGTAAGGCATTCGTTGGCCTAACTATCCGTGCAATAATGAGCGGTAGGGGGGCGACCCCTTGTACCTGGAATTTTGGATCAAACTGACCGCGTTGGAGCGAAATCGCCGATTTTCGATCTCTTTTTGCTCGTAGCGACTCAGCCGTAACAACTAGCGAAAAAAGTTCAATTAACACTAATAGGAAGTCCACTACGCGCTTTCCAATGAGCCCAAGATGAACATCGTACGTTGTCCCTAAGCCCCCTAAAGGGGGCTCCAAAACGCAAAGTGTCCAAAATTTGAACAATAAGCTGCAATAACTCCGAAACGGTATACGAGATAGGATGTCAGTTACTATTAATCACTGATAGAAAGTCGCATACGGGCTTTCGATTGGTACCGACCTCGATGACCTTGAATGACCTTGAACGCCGTAATAGCCCTTATTCTGCGTTTTTCACCAAATTCGATAGATTTTCAGGCCGATTATATCACATTGGTTGAAGGTAAACCTATAATGTCCGTAAAATATTGTCTCCCGGTTCCAGTCTTCCGCTTTTGGCCAAAACTATTACGCACCCTGCAGCGCGGTCTCTCTGCGATAGCTGAGCATCTTGTTGTTTTCTCAGCTAAGTTCTAGTAGGCTTTTAATCCTACCTCGACTTTTCGCTGTCTGTTCTCTGTTGTTGAGTTTTTTGTCGCCCGGTAGGCCTATGGTCACGAATTGAGCTGCAGGCGGCAAATTGCTCCCCGTAGAGTTCCAGGAATTCTGAGTAGTTTCCCCATCCTACTGCTTAAGCCCGGTGGTGCATATAACAGATACTAACAGTTATTGTTAATTAAATGTCATTGTTTCTTTTTCTCGAAAATGGTAATTTTTTTAAAATAAATTAAATTGTTAAAATTTGAGGGGTCTTACTAATAAGTGATTTATTCAGATAAATGGACAAAAAGTGGTGCACGTGTAGGAATATGATTGGGCAACAACCAAGATGATTTATAATTACACAGGTTCACCATGAGTGAAAATATCGCAAAAAGTTTTTTCTTGGGGTGGGGGGGCTACTTTTTTACTCACACTGTACATATACACCTAGGAGGCAGGTGCAGGCTTAACTCGATGTGGACCTGGCATTTGACTGAACTGGCTGTCGTGAAGTTGAAGCTGAGTATTTAACATCCAACCAAAACCATTATAGGTCACATACTATAGGCCGTAGTGAATGTAAGCATGCATGTGTGCAGGTAAGCGACGATTGGAAGTTCTTGTCAAAGGTTGTGGACAGAATTCTGTTGTACATCTACATCACGGCGTGCTTCGTTGGTGGCACGGCAGTCATAATGTCAGCACCGTCTCTGTACGACAACAGTCAACCGATGGTGACCGGTGTCGACCGCACTGAAATACCGCCTACAGTTCTTCACGAGGATTCATGCCCAGCATAATATCATTATTCTCTGTTGGCACATATGTTGGAAGCTAACAACGTTGCTGTTTTAATGCTGAAAACGACTGGACCATGCCAGTGACGAGGCCTCAACATCCCCATTGTTATTATGCACGAAATACCACACAATTGGTAGTGTTACTTGAACAGAACAATTTAGTCTGCAAGGGGTCTTATCAGTTCCATGCATGCAGGCCATTCACTTCAAATTGGACAGTTTTCTCACACCGTGTATATTGATAGTGAAACCTCACAGAGATTGAGTGCAACAGTGAGAGTAGAATGGAAATGCAGTGCGTTTAGAGTTGTACAGAATTGCTAGATTGGCAGTGACAGTTATGTTTAATAGCAGTACTAGTGGTGCTGTGTGAGCAGAAGTAGATTGAAAACATTGTCATTAAACAAATCGCTATAATATTTATTACACAGTGTGCAAATGCAAAAATACACAGTGTGCAAATGCACCCATCATCATCATCATGTTTTTGCACTTTCGACTGTCCAGTGCTCACCTTGCACCTTTCTCCACTGTTAATACTTGGCCTTCATAGTTCATTCCTGGTTAACACAGGTTTTCCACGTCAGTGTATGCCAAGATTGTGTTTGACGACACTCATGCTGACAGCTGTGAAGTGAGATACAACTGTACACTGTGTCTCAGAAAAAAACGTGCTGTCGAACTTTTTATGATAACTTTATCAACTGTTAACCGATTTTGAAAATCTTTCACTGTTGGAAACAGCCATAAATTATCTATAAAATAAATATAATATTTCTCGCCATTTCTTAAAAACCTAGTTGCACTACCGTGTGAAACATAAAAGTTTAAAAATGTTGCAATTGCTCTACCATTCCTTGATGACAAAGCTGTCAACTCCGCCATTTACAAAAATTCTTTAAAAACTTAAATTTTCATATTACTTTACTTACTTATTTACTGCCTTGTGCAGCAGTGCATGTACCAGTCACGAGTTCACGACGTTGAGGAATGGACATTTGAGATAGGCTTCAACAGAGTGCAGTTGATAGCGCAACTGATGGAGAGCGCGGCTTCACACCTGCATACGGGCCAAAGGAGGTCATTTTGAGCTCTGACAATATGCTAATTGAGTAATCGGTCATTTAAACAGTGAAACAATGTTCCAAATTCGTAGAATGTTTTTCAAATTGGTTAACAATTCACAAAGTCATCATAAAAGTTCAGCACAGCTGTGTCATCATGTTTCACATGGTAGTGCAACCAGGTTTTAAGAAATGGCACGAAAGATTATATTTATTTTATTTCCAACAGCGAAAGAATTTTCAAAATCGGTTAACAGTTAAAGTTATCTTAAAAAGTTGGACAGCACGTTTTTTCCAAGACACAGTGTAGTTTGGTTTGATAGGCTTGTAAATTCAGCTAAATCTTTTGTAGTATCATTTTCAGCAAATGGTGTTCTTCACTGTTAATAGCCGAACACTGCCACATCTTACAGAACAGGGAACCACATTATAAAAAGTAACTTCATGATTAAGCTGAACATTTAAACATTTACCAAGATATTAACAGTTTTCTAGCCAAATTTGGTTCAAAAGTCATAGATGTTGCACACATTAAATTCAATGCAGTAAGCACTTGTATGTGTGTAGCTAGCTACAGTCTTGGTGTGTGACGTTCTAACGCTACAAAACACTCTGCACTTCATTTCAAATTTCTTTAAAAATGCACAAAACCATGTGTTCAGCATTTCAGCACTGACTATACAGTATACACAACACAAGTTTACAAAGATATGTACACAGCACGCCACTGACAACAATTGTTTGCTAGCTAGAACTTCATACACACGCACGCACCAAGTCCTAACAGTGGCATTTTGACTGCGGGCAACATAAAAACACCCTGTAATGTGGATTGTGCCAGGTGATTCAGTTCACAAATAATGGAAGTAATAATTCTGTGAATGAAACAGCAACTCAACCAACATCAATGCCAATGCAAATAATTATTTTGACGTAAATAAAAAACTTCTCCAGCAATAGAAATATTATTACAAATATATACGGTCAAAACGAAACGATTCGGTGAGTCAATTAGCTAAGAAAGATCATGGTAGCGGGCTATAGTTCTTCTTTGTCTGCATCCTCCGATTCCCCGGGTCCGGTGCCACCGGGATACAGTTTACTGATAATTGGCTGTACAACTTCCTCCAGCTGCTTCTTGTGTTCCTTGAATTCCTCGACGTCTGCTTCGTTGTTCTTCTCCAGCCATGAGATGTGCTTGTCAAGTGCTGTCTCGATGGTTTCCTTGTCTTCACTGCTCAACTTGCCGCCAAGCTTCTCCTTGTCACCGATCTGGTTCTTCAGCGAGTAAGCGTAGCCCTCGAGTTCGTTCCGAGCTTCGACTCGTTCTTTCACTTTCTTGTCTTCCTCGGCAAACTTCTCGGCATCATTTATCATCCGCTCGATGTCTTCCGTCGATAGTCGGTTCTGGTCGTTGTTGATTACGATGTTCTTCTTGTTGCCAGTGCCCTTGTCCTCGGCCGTCACTCTAAGAATGCCGTTGACATCAATTTCAAAAGTAACTTCAATCTGTGGCACGCCTCGTGGTGCTGGCGGAATGTCAGTGAGGTCGAACTGTCCAAGGAGGTGATTGTCTTTCGTCATTGGTCGCTCTCCTTCATACACCTTGATCACAGACAAACAAACACTCACAGTCACCGACCACTTCTAATGACACAACTGCTGCTATAAATATACACAAATAGCAAAATAAGAACTGTTATTAAAGGTCACAAACACCAACGTTTTCCAAAGCATACAAAGAGTGCTTTTTCACACACTCGGCTTTCCTCCGCAAGAAGAAAATATGGAGTTTTTTCATTCTTACTGAGCAAAGTGTATGTTATCACTACTTAATACACATCTGTAACAAAACTAATACAACTTTCGCCAGTGAAATTTATTTTGCAACTTTTCTCAGTATTATAACCGACTGAGATATTTAATGAACAGTCTTCATTACAAAGCTGATTAAAGGAAACATGCCATTGTTACACACTACGGTACCTATACAATTTTTCTTACAGTTACTTAACTAGATGCTAGTAGCTGTTACTGGATAACAAAGATAAGGAAACAAAGTTTAATATTGGAGCCAAGTTTTTCCAGGCAACTGAACACACAGATGCGAAGAGAAATTACACTAAAGAACAAAAAATTCGAACACAAGCATAAAGACCCTAGTGATATATAATATGCATGTTAGGACCACGCGTATGTGCTTAAGCCGAGTGAGAGATGAAGATGAGAGTTCACAGCAGATGCATACCTGAATTGAGACGGTTGGCTGCTGATCGGCAGCTGTCGAGAAGATCTGCGACTTCTTTGTTGGAATCACAGTGTTGCGGTTGATCAGTTTCGTCATAACTCCTCCGACAGTCTCAATACCCAACGTCAGTGGGTTGACATCAAGCAGCAGCAGTTTGCCTGTGTCCTCTTCACCACCAAGCACTCCTGCCTGCACTGCAGCACCATATGCCACCGCCTCATCTGGGTTGATGCCTCGGCTTGGCTCCTAAACATAACCAAACGCTCAATGTAGATAACCAGCTTCTAACATTTCTTTGGTGATCTAGCCATATTTAGCAGTAACCCTTCAAATTACATGTAAGCATAGTAACACCTTTTGTTCGGTTTTTTCATGATCACAGCCTTTACCACAATTGTTCGTTAACACGCGGAATGGATGGCCGCATTTAGTGCTGCAGTACCATTTGCTCATGCCGATCAACTGCCACTTCGATGATTGTAAAGTGTGGCTGGTCAGGTTTCCCTGTAAGACGCGCTATATAAGAATCTGTAGCTTCAGCTTTAACAATACCAGCAGTTATTATATTTCTGATATAAAATGGCCTTTCACCTACTGCACTGAAATGTTTATTGTTAATGGCACTCAGTGTATTCCATGTTTCTACTAGGTTTGAAATTTGTATGTCCTTTCATTCAGAAGTTGTGGCACATTTCCTATATCGGCATTATGTGGCCTTATAACCTCACCGTCTGATCTAACCTTCAGACTAGTCTGTGAGTTGCGAATACAACCTTTACATCAATTTTGGGCTTTTTTGATATCTTCTGTTTTTGAATTAGGAGCCGGTATCGTCAAATACAGACTACACTGAATCCACTCACTGGCATTTAATTAGCTGGCTGATTTGTGATGCACAGACATATGAAACCTGCATTTGAAAAATTAAAAACACACTGCATTACGATCATAAAAATTGTCACACAAACAAGCAGAACAGCATACAGCATCAGCACACTCACCTTGCCACCGAAGAAGTCCTTAACAAGCTGCTGAATCTTGAGAATTCGCGTCGAGCCACCGACCAGTACAATCTCATCGACCTGGTTCTTCTGCAGGTCGGCATCGTCAAGAACCCTCTGCACAGGCTTCATTGTCGACCGAAACAAGTCCTACAATCGCAAATAATCAATCTCAGAAATTACAACTGTATCTGATAATGTGTATCAAAATGTTTCACAAAGTTAACGAAAGCTACTATGGCAACAACTGTTAATAAAATGTTGTGCAGAAAAGGACAAATTTTAAGACTGAATCAATCAGTGAAAAGCACAGTACTTCTATATAGGGTTGCCACCCGTCCCGAATTTCCCGGGATGTCCCGGATTAGCGCCATGCTGTCCCGCGTCCCGGCAAGACCAGCCCCGGGACGCCAAATGTCCCGGATTTCAATGTGCAGTCAAAATGACAATAATAATAAAGTAGTAATAGGCGTGATAGTTCTAATATGTTAGTAGATTTGACTAGAAAGACGTGACGTACGTATCGAAACAGTTAAGTCTAGCTGCAGTAAATTACTTACTTGATAGCTTGGTGCGCCTATTAACTTTTGCCTATAAGGCAATAAATGTGTAAATCCAGCAACGTTTCTTTAACGTGGTTCTGAATGCTTCGGACAAAACATGGATGTTCTATCTCTGTAATTAAACTATGACTGTATTTTGCAACTTATTAGTCAATTTGGTCTATGTATGTTTTTACCGCGATGCATGGAATGCAAACGCGGTCCAGCGATGAGAATTCTGTCCGTCTGTCAAATGCGTGGATTATGACAAAACGGAAGAAAGATCTGTCCAGATTGTTACACCATAATACGAAAGATCATTTAGCCTAGTTTTCTGAAAATAAGAATAATTGGTGGGGGCGACCCCTTCTATCTGTAATTTTTGGTCAACCGGCCCCCATTGCAGCGAAATCGCCGATTTTCAACCGATATTCGCTCGTAGCGCCTCATCCGCAACACATAGCGAAATAAGTTCAATTAACAGTAATAGTAAGTCCACTACGCGCTTTCCAATGAGCCTAAGATGATCATCGTATGTTGCCCCTAAGCCCACAATGGGGGCTCAAAAAGGTAAAACGCCCGTTTTCTGGGTAAAATCGCACTTCGCTTGAAGAAAGTCTGCAGCTACAGAGTTTCTTTATGAGAAAACTGTCAGCAGCAAAGTTGTAAGGCATTCATTGGCCTAACTATCCGTGCAAAAATGATAGGGGTGGGGCGACCCTTCTATCTGAAATTTTGGGTAAACTGACCGTGTGGACCGAAATCGCCAATTTTCGATCTATTTTCGCCCATAGCGCCTTACCCGCAACACGTAGCGAAAAATGTTCAATTAACACTAATAGGAAGTCCACTACGCTCTTTCTAATGAGCTCAGGATGAATATCGTACGTTGTCCCTAAGCCCCAAAGTGGAGGGGACTTAAAACGCAAAGTGTCCAGAATTTGAACAATAAGCTGCCTTAACTCCGAGATAGGATGTCAGTTACTATTAATCACTAACAGGAAGTCGCATACGGGCTTTCGATTGGTACCGACCTCGATGACCTTGAATGACCTTAAACGGCGTAATAGCCCTTATTTTGCGTTTTTTACCGAATTCGATAGCTTTGTGACAGTGGTTGAAGATAGACCTATGTCCGTAAAATTATTGTCTCTCAGATCCAATCTTCCACTTTTGGCCAAAACTAACGCAAGTACCCTGCAGCGCAGTCTCTCTGCGATAGCTGAGCATCTTGTTATTGCAAAGTTACAAATACTAATTTTGCGTAAAATTTCCAGCTGTCAGATTTTAAGGCTAAAATGCACCAAAATCGATTTCGGCTGGGGCTCCGCCTCAGACCCCGCTGGGGGAGCTTACAGCGCTCCCCAGACTTCCTAGCTGCAGTTAAAGGGGCCTACTTTTAAGGTGACGGAGGGGACAGAGGGGGAGGAAAGGGAGGGAAATGGGGAGGGAGGTAAAAAGGTAGGAGAGGGAGGAGAGAGGAGAGGGAAGGGAAGGGGCATCCTTGTCCCGGATTGGGAAACTGAAAAGGTGGCAACCCTACTTCTATATATCAGAATTATCACCATCATCGTCAAAATCATCATCACCATCATTTAGTACCATTTATTACAATAACAATTCTTATTATTCTTATTTTTACCTCCAGGTAGTAGAGATCCGAGTGGTTAAAAGCACAGTTAAAAATCAATCAGTGGAGTGGTTACATGTCCAGGTCATCAGAGGAGCCAAAAAGCTCTCACCATATTATTATTCTTATTATTACTATTAAATGACAGCATCACTAACAGTTACAGCAGCACTTTACGAAATAACACAAATAACTATTAAACAGTTACAAAACTAACACTGAGTTAACTATAACAAGGCAAAAAAATGAATGAATGATTTTTTAATGATTTATTTGCCAAGCACAGACACAGTACAGAGATAAGAAAAACAGTATGACAGGGACAGAAAGCTGCTCTTACATCTGTCACAATGAAAAAAGAAAAAGCAAACGAACAGGAAAACAAACAAATCAGTACACGAACACAAAATTAATAACAAGGAATAGAACACACACGCACTTACATATACACGAAACTGTGCACACACAGAGATATAAAAACAGCTATGATGAACTAACAGCTAATAAACCATAATGAGAGACCTAACTGCGACCTATAAGTTCTGCGAGATTGATATTGCCGATTGTTTTCTTAAAGGAAGACAAACTCTTAAAATCAACAGTAGGAGTGGATAGTTTATTCCAGATATTAATGACCCGTTCTGTGAAAAAACAGGCTCGGACATTAGAAGAGTTGCGATGTTTATGTAATTTGTATGGGTGCCCCCTAGTAGCTTTGACATGTAGCTGAAAAAAAGGCATTATAGTCAATGTTTACCAGCCCAATGGTAGCTTTAAAAAAGTTAATTCTGTAGCAAACCAATCCGCCAACATATTTGTAAACACTGCTAGTGGTTTACCTTTGAAGTGTAACAAAATGGGAAGCAGAACAAAATACTGGAAACCACTCTTTATTAATAATATCACAAACAGTTTAACTGTGAAAAAGGACTAACCATGTTGAGTTCTTCGAACTTGGCACGAGTGAGAGTTTCTGAAAAGTCTTCTCCCTCAAAGAACGATTCGATCTCGATGCGGGCCTGGTGCTGAGATGACAAAGATCTCTTGACCTTCTCGACCTCACGTCGCAGCTTCTGGATGGCACGGTTGCTGGTGCGGATGTCCTTGCCTTTCTTCTTCTTGTACAGCTTTATGAAGTAGTCCATCACTCGCTGGTCAAAGTCCTCACCACCTGTTCACACGGGAGTGGAATCCATTAATAAAGCTGTTAAATGGTAAACCAGTTTCAAAGCTATGATAACTGGTTGTTGAAGACATCTTCTGCCACTATTTTAATGTCATCTCTTTGTTTTCTGGACAGTTAATGCATAGGCCATCAGGGTCAATAAAGTACACATTTTGCTAGAGTGTGTGCAATCCTCATCATATGGCTGCACACACTCTAGCAAAATGTGTACTTTATTGGCACTGATGGCCTATGTGAGATATAGCAATTCTAACATGCATTCATCCCTCAGAATCTCTAAACCCTGACAATAACATCTGACTGACTTCCAAGCTTATTACTTTTTTGCCAAAGATCAACTTACCAAGTCTAAATTTTGTGTGGGTGCCCATTAGCAAGGTGTATGATATACTGATGTCATGACAGTTGACTGTTTTATTGTAAACTGGTTATTGACGGCAACATCTGCTATGAATAACAGATGTATCGCATCTGAACTTCTTAGGGTATGTCACTTCTTTCTCAAATTATTAATTTCCAACGGCCAACGGCATGTAGCAGCAAGCATCATAAATCTGATCCATGACAGATGAAGGCAGGGATGGGAGGTGGACAGGGACAACCCTCCTAGTGCCCTACCATTGACACTGTACAAACTTCACATTATTACCTACTATAAGGCTCAAATGTGGGAGAAACTGAACAAGTCTTGTCAATGACATGGGAATAAATTATTGCCAGTCACCATTTATTAAAGGTACCGGTAGGAACTCTATAATAATTCCACTGAACACAGGGTCACCTAATGAGGCAGATAAACTCACCAAGATGTGTGTCTCCATTGGTTGAGAGCACCTCGAAGACTCCATTGTCAATTGTCAGCAGAGTTACATCAAACGTACCACCACCGAGATCAAACACCAAGATGTTCTTCTCGCCTTCTTTCTTGTCCAAGCCGTAAGCAATAGCTGCAGCTGTCCTGAAAGCACCCAGAACACAGGTTTTTACATTTACTGAAACAATACTCTGAACAGCTACGCTGAAGTTAACACTAACACGATAAAAACCTGCTTGTAAATTGTAAATTCTACATGTGAAGATAACAGCAAACGGCAAATCTTCCGAATCGGTACAGTGCGCTATGCTGAAGGCCTGTGACGCATGCGCAGATGTGGGCCAGTTATAGCGCACTGTACCGATTCGGAAGACTTTCCTAGCAAATTGTTGCTTAAGCCAGGGATGAGCAAACTTTCTGTGTAAGGGCCAAACACAGAATTCTCGAGTATGCTTAGACTTAGAGAACCAGATGTTATGATTTTACCCACAATTTCACCATGCCATCAAATGGGACAACAGTACCGATAACTAAATTATTATCATTCAACAGACGTCAGGCAGTGTGAGCAACAGACTATGAAATATCAAGATATTTAAAATATCGTAGTGTAAGTACATAAAATGGAAAGTCTTCCGAATCGGTACAGTGCGCTATAACTGGCCCATGTCTGCGCATGCATCACAGGCATTCAGCATAGCGCACTGTACCAATTCGGAAGATTTGCCAATAAAATACTTACAATCTATGTAAAATGCCATTCACGTGCTGTCTGCTTTACATGTTCAAGAGGCCATCAAGTACTATGGCCAGCAGCAATGCAGCATCCAACATGTTGACATGCTGGGGGTGCAGCTAATGGGCCGAATCTGGCTGTACTTTGGCTTAAGTTATCATGACGGCACCAAATTTGTGCGCTAAACAGCCAATTCCGACATAGCAAAAAGACAAAAGAACAAGATGCTTACGGCTCGTTAATGATCCGCATGACAGTCAAGCCAGCAATTGTGCCGGCATCTTTTGTCGCCTGTCGCTGAGCATCATTGAAGTACGCTGGTACAGTCACTACAGCATGGGTCACCTGCTTGCCAAGATACGCCTCCGCCGTTTCTTTCATCTTTATCAACACCATTGCGGAGACCTCTTCCGGAGTGAAGGTCTTTGTCTCGGATCCAACCTGGACCTCAATGTTCGGCTTGTTGTTCTTATTGTTAACTTTGAACGGGTAAAATTTGATGTCGTGCTGGACCGAAGACTCGTCATAACGGCGTCCAATCAGGCGCTTGACGTCGAATACTGTATTCTCGGGATTGGTCGTCAGCTGGTTCTTGGCTGCATCACCAATTAGACGTTCACCTTCTGGTGTAAAGGCAACATACGATGGTGTGATGCGATTACCCTGGTCGTTGGCTATGATCTCTACCCGACCATTCTTGAAGACTCCAACACTGCAATCACACAAACTTATAATAATTTCATGACAAACAATTAATAATGTTTATTGGCATTTAGTGCAATGACACACGGGCGACAATGTTGCGCAACTTATGTCGCGAGACTTAGTATCCAACGGCAACTGCATTTGTTGCAGTCTGCAATAAGTTGCGCGATAAAATGGCGGCAAATGATGCCGATGACGATATTATTCTTGCGAAAAATAAAAGCTGGAGATAAATGGCGAAATTTGACAATGTTCCATATTTTATGAGGACCGAAATGACCAAGGACCGAAATTACCGAAGACCGAAGTGAATGTACATCTCGTCCGACTGTCACGGACGGAAAAAAAACACTGACCGTTTTAATCTTCAGTTCCACGGCCGTCAGGCACAAGTTCTAATTACGAGCAATATAAAATAAGA
>Ga0049105_1000582_pt1 | contig 13293 bp, 7 predicted proteins | sample WorMetvaBAHAMAS1_FD_61260 | JGI IMG/M metagenome (GOLD analysis project Ga0049105, IMG submission 61260) | Worm MetaG Olavius vacuus BAHAMAS.1 | ecosystem: Host-associated > Annelida > Digestive system > Unclassified | place: Germany: Marburg | collected 2013-04-09
CATGTCGTCACTAAAGTAGAAATCAGCGTGTTATAAATTCTTTGTGGATTTGTGGGCGCAGGTTATACAGTGTGAGCGTCAGCTGTAGCTGTGTTTAGCGCAGTAGTTAGTTGGATCAATCATTTGTTTATTGTGATAATGGCAAATGTATAGAGAAACACAGATTTATCGCTAGCAATTTTTCGGCCCTTACGGACAGGACACTGATTTACCGCTAGAATCAGCAATTTATTTTTTAGTCCTGCATAAATGTAACATTTGAACTTCTACTTACTCGAGTACATTTTTGAAACTTCTTTCTAGAGAGAGAAAATTTTCACACTACCACTTTCTAAAAAAGTAGAATTTTTGGCATGTACTTATACTTTCTTGAAAGTAGCAAAGTCATCTACTTTTGACAACACTGCAGATAGCATCGTTAGTATGATGCGCTGCTTGCTGTGCTAACACAATATGTAGGCCTAACAAACATCATTTAGAAGATATGTGATATTATTATTATTATGATCACTGTCGCAGGAAAGTTTATCATGAGCAGAATTTACTGCTTATGAAGATGATGCTAAACGTGCCGAGTTAATTTCGGTTAGTAATTTCTTTCTGTACTAATGTAGTGTTAAAGATTCGCCACTTTTTGTCAGCACTATAATGAATGCAATAATTATTTAGCAGACCACTGAAACAAACACTTTTTAGCTTATATGGTAGCTGAGCTAATAGTATAGCACGTCAAAGCTACCTGTCTGTGTGGTCTTTGTGTCTAGGGTGGCACAAATCATACCACAACAGTATAGACGTGTGACCCTGCTTGCAAAGACCTACTGATGAACTCCGATCACAAACAAAAAAACTAGGTCAGACTGACCTAGTTTACTGGGTTGTAGGCAGACTTGGAGTTCTCGAGACTTGAGTCTTTGTCTCGAGACCCGTTTTTACAAGTCTTGGTCTTGGTCTTGGATTCCTCAAGTCTTGGTCTCGGTCTTGATCTTGGGACTTGGGAAAGTGACGCGTTCAAAGAGCTGCATCAATTGCTAAAAAGTCTTCTGTCTGCTTGTCACCTCTGCTCCTATGGAGCGGATATTTAGCCACAGTGCCAGTGGTTTGCTGATGCGGGCAAATATTGCTAGAATGGGTGACGACATGCTGTCACAGCTGGTCTACTGAATTGAGTTGAGTTGAGCAATATTTAACGTCCAACCAAACACATGTTGCTTATATAGCTGTCCTACCAGCCGAGCGTGCTTGTTATGGTTATTTGAACTGCATAATTATGTGGTGCTAGCATAGCTGTCACTCAGTTTATTTACAACGTTAATATAAGAGTCTCACGTGACTACGTGTACTGCTAAACTAGACCCGTCATCTAATGATTACTAAGACTAGATGACTGATGGTGAACGGTCAGGAATAAAGTGCACAGTGTAGAATGTCGTATTCCAGTAGTAAGGTAGCAGTGACGAAGAAGATATAGAGAATAAACATGGCGACGCCGGTGAATTTGTTCATTCGCCAGCCACACGCAGCTATCGTTGTCACGACCATCAGCAACATGGCAAACAGCAGTACAGTGGAGCAGAACATGCCCTGGCTGTTCACTGGGTACGCATTGCCGCCCGAACTGATGCTGTATACTAACCACGGCAGCGGCAATCTGCAAACCACAGCACAGTTTTGTCTGAAAACATTTGCAAATGTACCGTACAGAAAACTGTCTGCTTGTAGGTAGTGTAAGATATAAAACATAGCGCAGAATTTGGTGCAGTTAGATCTTATATAATTTGATTTTTAAAAGTGCTTGGTAGCCTATACTAAAAGAAGACCCGACTATAATTTGTTTGCGGCTGTGGCCACATACGGACTGCATTGTAATGTAGCCTACATGGCAGTGTGGGTATATCTCTTGCCTTGCTGTAGGCTAACTGAAAAAATGGTAAGTAGTAGCCTATAGCCTAAGTGTTTAAATTGACGAGCAGATTGATCTATTTCGCTTAACTGTGCAGCGTCAAGACAAGTCGTTGCCAGATGCGGAGCTTGTACACGGCGGCGTCGCTAGGTCATACCTATGTGGCACTTGCCTACTCAAGTTTACGCATTATTTTTATCCTGGACTTTCATGCGTTGAAGCTACAGGTTAACTCGCGACTGGCGTGCTGCTATCCTCCTAGCACTGACAATTACAAGGCAGTTCCTATCATACAAGAAATTAAGTTTAGGGGCATCGCACACACACACCCATTAAAAGCTGGTAGCGATGGAAAAGCTTGCCCCCAATCCCAAAGGAGAGGTATGATGGGGGAGAGAGTCGACAAGCGATGCCTCCCCCTCGAGACGCCATTGTACAATAAATGTACTATAGCTGCACAATAGAATAGACGTATACTCAGACGGCGGATCTTAAGGAATTCACTGCCAGAAAGGAAAAATTGTTACCGGGGCAGAATTTATAGTCGGGCCATTAATGAGGCAATAATCAAGGCCGTTATTTCGTTTTGTTAAGAAACGCTACCCCCACCTTCCCAGAATGCCTTAGACGCGCTGTACAGGAATGATGTGCGTGCTACTGCGACGTGGGGCCTACCCGATCGTGACGTCGAAGATGTTGCTGCCGACCGAGCTCGACACTGCCATGTCCCCGAATCCTTTCTTGGCGACAATCACACTCGTGATCAGGTCCGGGATGCTAGTTCCCGCCGCTAAGAACGTCAGTCCCATTACCTGCAAGCACGTTTGAAGTACCTGTCGACATGCTGAACGTTTCGTATCGTGCAGTTGTTACCGCGCGCTGCATGGAATGCAGACGCGGTCTAGCGATGAGAATTCTGTCCGTCTATCGGTCTGTCAAACGCGTGCTTTGCGGCAAAACGGAAGAAAGATCTGTCCAGATTTTTATACCATACGAAAGACCATGCACTTAGCATAGTTTTCTGAGAAGAAGAATGGTTGGTGGGGCGACCCCTTCTATACCTGAAATTATGGGTCAACTAACCCCGTTGGAGCGAAATCGCCGATTTTCAGTCAATATTCGCTCGTAGTGCCTCAGCGGTAGTATCTAGCAGAAATGTTCAATTAACACTAATAGGAAGTCGACCACGCGCTTTCCAATGAGCCTAAGATAAACATCGTACGTTTCCCCTAGGGGACTCAGGGGAAACGCAAAACGCTGTTTCTAAGTAAAATCGCACTTTGCTTGAAGAAAGTCTGCTACAAAGTTGCTTTGTGTGAAAAGTTTCAGCGACAAAGTTGTAACGCATTGATTAGCCTATCTATCCATGCGAAAATCATTGGTGAGGGACGTCCCCTTCTACGTGAAAATTCGGCGGATACTGGCCCACCCGCTTGCAAAACGCCGATTTTCAATCTTCGCTCGTAGCGCCTCAGCCATAAAACCTAGCAAAAAAGTTCAATTTACACTAACAGGAAGTCCACTACGCGCTTTCCAATGAGCCTAAGATGAACACATCGTACATTGCCCCTAAGCCCCCAGAGGGTGGCTCAAAAACGCATAAGGTCCAAAGATTGAACAATAAGCTGCGATAACTCCGAAACGGTATACGAGGTAGGATGTCAGTTACTATTAATCACTAATAGGAAATCGCATACGAGCTTTCGATTAATACTGACGTTGATGACCATGAATGACCTTGAACGGCATAATAGCCCTTATTTTGCGTTTTTCACCGAAATCGATAGCTTTGCTGGCCGCTTACGTCACAGTGGTTGAAGACAGACTTATTATGTCCGCAAAATATTGTCTCCCAGTTCCAGTCTTCCACTTTTGGCCAAAACTAACTTTCCCTGCAGCACGGTCTCTGCGATATCTGAGCTACTTGTTGTGGTAAAAACAAAGTGCAAAAGCCCTAAGGAAATGGAAATGGGCAGTGGCGCAGTCCTAGTAGCCTAGTCCTATAACTGAGAGTACTGACGGCGGCAGTGGTATGTCTGCATGCGGCACAGCTGGCCCAGTGTCTGTTACTCAGGCAATACTACCGCATACTACGGTTGCGTCAGTGATACCTTTGTCTTTGCATGCTAGCCTACCGTACTGAGTGTGAAGAAAAGAAATTCTACGGTAAATCGTGTTAAAATATATACGCACGACTTCCGGTATGCCGGCGATGCGACCAACAGTAGCGGCCCACCAGTTCATGAGATACGAGAACACAGCAATCCACAGGATGCTGCCAGCAAAAGTCCAGATGTACAAACCGCGCCTCTCCTAGCCATAGCGATTGAATATTCTGGTTAGATTAGTATAAGTACTAATAAGAACGACAAAAAAAATCTATATTTTAATCACACAGCGGCCGAGATGAGCGATTACATGTAATTGCATGCTGCTATCGATTTGAGCTCTCAAGGTCAAAGCGCGGTTTATATTGCATATTTTCAAATACAGTGACTGCAATCGCAGTATGATCAGAACCCATTCGCAAGATGAACTCTGAACTAGTCACTACATCGGTGAGCAAACTACGTCGCGGGCCTCATCCGGCGCATTGTAACCGACCCGCGATCGCTTCTTGAATACAGCAAACGGCCTGTAAATGGCTTTTCATGTTGTTTATAGATATTTTACATATTTGCTATTTTACTAATCACTTTTGTGTATATTATTACTGTAGGCTCTGGTACTCTAGTTAAACACTGTGTTTTATTTGACGGCATGGCCGAAAAACGTGCAAATCGTCCTCAGAGCACATGTACGAATGAATTATCTGTTCTCCTCTACACAACAAATTGAACTAGTCAGCTATCGTCGACACCGAATGACTGGATTCAAACCGGTCGCCTGACGTCGGGCAGCGTGCTCCAGACGGGCAAGACAAGCGGCATCAGCAGAGTGTAGACAACGCGCTTTCGTATTGAGCGCGGCCAGTTGATGTCCAACGGCTTCGTACTCGCTGATGACAAACGACCGTCCATCGCTTCGTCATCCACCAGTAACTGCGTCGCATAAAACAGCGCCAGTTTTGCACATACTCAGCGCTTCTTATTTCCCTGTACATGTACCATTCGCATAATCTAGCGCAGGCATAGTCTCAACAGGGTTCTAAAACTACCAACTACGAAGGGTGCTTTTTGAAGTTGAGCTACTGTTCCCTGCCCCACGTTATCACGCTATCTAAAACAGTAATAAGCTATATTACAACCTGGTTTGGTCATTTTGTTTACTTTTAGCTCAGCTCAGTATAACCGGTCAAACGCTGTCTGTCTGTCTGTGTGTCTGTATGTATGAGACTGTATCTGTCTGTCAACCAGGGTGGCACAAATCATAACAGCTACACGTAGAGACTTGAAATCCCACATGCGGATCCGGACAATCTCCCCCCCCCCGGAAATTTTTTCTGACATTTTCCCGAACAATTTACCCGGAATATTACGCGGAAAATTTTACCCCGAAAATTCCTCCCCGAGTATTTGTTTTTCAGACACCCCCGAAAATTCCTGTCCGGAAATTCCCCCTTCTCCCTCCTCCCGAACACATAGCCCGAACAATTTTTCAAGACAATTTCCCATCCCAGCCCCCAGGATGCGTTTTATCATGTCAATGTAGTTTGGGGATCATAAACTGTGATCTTACCCTACGTTTAATTTTTGGTCATTTCCGGTCTTTCAGCGCAGTCTTGTAGTTATCTTTCAGCAGTTACACAGATTAAAAGAAGACGGAGAAACTCGTGCACAACATTGCCGCTAAGACCCGGGGCAAATGAACGCACATAGAGAAGGGTAGCTGAACAACAATAGTTTTGATGGAGCTTCAACATTCTTTTCATCAATCCCCAGTAACAGAAGATAACACGACATTGATTCTTCTAAGACTTTGGCGCTATATAAATCATGTACTTACTTACTTACTTACTTACTTGCTTGCTTGCTTACTTATGACATAATACGACCGATAACCCGTGGAAATGTTGTCAGTCCCACTTGAAATTCAGCTGCTACAAAATCGATAGACGATAAGCAAGAAAACAGCTAGGCGTTTGACAAGCGCGTATGCTACCTGTTGCTGTGAGCTGATCGAGCTAATGCTGGCAGTTGAAGCTCTGTTATAGAGAACCTTGTCCCAGAGAATGACTCCCGGCAGCTGCGGCCCAGTGTCTAGCTCGGGGCCTGCTCCCGCCAGACTGCCAATTGTTGTCAGTTCCGTCTGCTGGCTGAGATGCCTGTCAATCACAGTCTCTATTTCCGGTGATCTCTCTCGTGACGTCATTTCCTGCGACAAAACCGCCATCTTTGTCCACTTACAGGTCTTGCACCTGATCAGTGTGGATGCAAATAGGAGACGGTTAAAAATAGTAAAATCTTACTGAAGTTCGTAAAATCATCAGAGGTTACAAAATGTCACGTTTTACAAGTGTATACATTGTTTCGACGCACTTCACATTAACCTGATAAACTTCGAACAGTAATACAGTAATTAGATATGGAGATAAGTGCATTAACATTTCATATGCAGTTACCAACTTACCACTATTACTACTACTACTACTGCATTACTCTGTAATCAGTACATTAAAAAGGCCGAAATTCAAGAAACCGGAAGTCGAAGTGTAATTTATTAGTAATTGTTTCAGTTATTGTATCATATTTTTGGAGTATTGAAGAGGCGAGCAAAGAGGCCACACGCCTGCGCTAGTATATCTGTTCTACGGCTACGTCTAGTCTGATGAGACAGTGATGCTGTCGTGCAAACGCTATAAGGGCACTTTACAAAGTCACGATAATAGAAATTTTAATATGGCGGCATTAGGTCGTACACACTTTTATCTAACGAACACAATTCGTCAAAATGTGTCAGTGATAACGGCAATGAAATATAGTGATGTACGTTTGATAATATTTAGGCCTATATGGTACAAATCATCTACTCGGTCGTGCTCCACTGTGCAGTCTCAACGGATTCAGCAAATAGGCCATGGCCAATTTTCGGGCCTATTCAGCGCATGCAGATGACAAAACTGCACTGATTTTATTGACGATTGTTCGTAAGTTATAAAGAAACGAAATCAAAGAAGTACGAAAGGTTCAAAACGTATCACTACAGATGTTCTGTCGGTTGCAGTTGTTGTGAAGCTTGATGCGGCATCAGCGACATGAACGACCCTGGCACACTGCTGCTGCCTATGTGACGAAGGCGGCACCTGCACTGACGTCAGACGTCGCAAACGAGCCATCTTCTCACAGACTTTCTCTGCAGTGCGCATACACTAACTTAATTATTAAAATTACCATTATCATTAATTAGACCGACCGACACAAACAGTAAAGTAAAGTAATTCTTTATTACACAAATTACAAACGCACTTGCTTACACACAATCAACAAGCTGCCACGCAGGACAGCACAACAAATACCGGCACGAAGGCCAGGTATAACAACTGGGTTTAGCCAGGCAAGAAGCCGCCACACAACGGCGCTAAGCGGCTGCAATCAACCGCAGGAGGCTTATAACCCCGTAGGCATTCACCAGATGGCGCCACCAAGCACACGTCCGGTAAACAAGCCTACTACTCATTTATCGGCCCCGAAAGGATGAAAGGCTGAGTTGGCCTAGTTGGCTGACCTATAGCGGACGGTTTACCCATATAGTGGTTACCCGTCAGCTGCAGGCCGAGCGTAGGACAGGGTCAGTTCGTAGGTCTGTCCGTAGGCTCTAAGCTTTACTGTTGAACTTTATTTTCATACTCGACCTCGGCTCTCAGCTGCCGCGAAGTGTATACCAGAGGTTCAGTCGTATGTAAAGCTTTACTTTTACTCAGACATCTTTCCCACCCCTCCCCTAATTTTTACATCGGGTGGGGCAAAAAGTGCGAAATTTGGCCTCAATTTTCGACACCGCTCACCTTTGATGCGCCCGCGTTCGAAGTGGAGCAAGATATCTGAAATCTAAAACAAACTCCCTAAATGCCGATGATGGCCCTATCTCCCGACAAATTTGACACAGTTCGGCACACGTAACCCAGAGAACTGCAGGGATGTAAGTGAATGGCGAAAATGTGCTAAGTCGTCAATAACTCAGCCGCGAATTGTTCGATTTCGCACAAATCTTGTACCATACAGAGTTTGAACAGGTGAAATTCGATGTACTGCAAAAGTTAAAGATTAAAAGGTCAAAGGTCATGATCACAGCCTGACGTAATGCAGGCGTTTCTGTGATTTTGGCGCCGTCTATGTTATGGCCTACTTACTGACTTGCTTCGTGTTACCACTGGTCTGTCCGACAAAACATACACCTATGAAAAGTCTACGGCGCAAAAAGTCTCGACTGCAGTACACTAACACAGCGAGGCAACAGTATGCACATCACTTATTACGCACCTTCGCTTAGCGGGTCGACAGTATGAACAAGTAGCTGTAAGACTCCGTGACGGTAGCTGGGTGACTTGAAGTTGTCTCGATGTTTCTACAAACGTAAAAGTTAAATAGACTGTCAGTGTCAGAGCAACTTTGAAGGTATGGTCCACTCCAGACACCAGTCCAGCCAAAGACTACACGCAGTGTGTCCGTTTACCTCGCAGCTTTCACCGTTACCAGGTCATACAGAAGCAGTGACAGAAGCAAAAGCAACTTGATTAAGTGTTTTTGATACGAAGATGATCTGGCTGAGAGCCGATCAGCCGAACCTGCGGCAAAGCGAATCCGAGGTCCTACCGTTACGTCACTACACTACACCACCCACTCACGATCCTACTTAATATAGGCCTACTTCTGTTTTTTGGTATATATTGCTGTAATGTTTTTTGCTGTTTATTTTGTAGTTCTCTGTTTTTGTATGTTTTTATTGTGTACTTGTTTTTTTTGTATTTTTTTACTTGTGTGCTGCCTCATATGGCGTAATAAAGAATGATTATATTTGCTATTTTACTACAATCTTTGCTACTGAATACAAGGACTGGCTATTTTGTGATATTTGGGAAATAGTTCCACTACCGGAGCTACTTTTCAGTTATTTACACATATTGTTCGGTTATTGTATTGAATTCGAGACATTTCTTTCATCTGCGCTGATTTGGCATTATATGGGTCATTTGGCAACAACGTGTTTTGAATCGTACTCGTAGCGATCCTATGCATGCGACGACAGACAGACGGACGGGCGGACAGACAAACAGACGGAGGGCAATACTTAATGCTGCATATAACAAAACATCAGCATTGCGAACCTGCATTATGTAGGTGAGATTGGAAGTCGACGCTATTCGCTTTCGATTGAGAAAGTTCTTAACAAGTTTCTCGATCGTCTGATTGTACGCCATGAAAGTGACGTACGCAAAATAGCAGGTCAGTAAGATGATGGCTTCCCACCAGTGGATCAGCAACCAGCGAGCAACGCTAATGAATTTTCATTCGGACGTATAGTTCTGATACAGATCAGCTGTCTTTGAGGTCACTGAAGATGATCTGACAGATGCTAATCGTGTAAATATGCAGATGTTTTCGAAAACAAACAGAAGTCGTTTTCCCACCAGTGGATCAGTTGATCGACGAAGCAGCCGATGAGGCAGAGAAGGCTCACGCAGTAAAATGCAACGTCTCGGCACAACGGCCACCAGGTGAGAGTCAGAGCGTGTGCGCTGACCAGTGAACAAGCGCCAATAACAAACACCACGTTGAAGACGGCAGAACCGATGATCGTTCCAATGCCGACGTCGCTGTGAGCGACGAATACGCCGATGACGCTGGTGAAGAGTTCCGGGGCACTGCCGCCGGCCGCCATCAGCGTCGCGCCGGCCACGTCCTCCGTGATACCCAGTCTGACCGTGATCACCTCCAGCGCCGGGATGAAGTACTCATCGCAGACGATTGCCAGTCCAACAAACATGTAGACCGTGCCGACGGCGTGTAGAATCACGGCACCGCGGTACAACTGTGTGTCGCTGAACAAGTCTTCCGGGTAGGATTTGCCGACGTCACTGGTCGACGAGCTGTGATTGAAGTCATCGGCGACCACAGAGCTTGTGTTGGTGTTGTCGCTGAGGATGCTGAGACTGTTAGTAGTGTTAGTAGTGTTGCTAATGGCGACTGCTAGAAGATGGCGACGCCAGACTGCAGCGTCTTGGTAGAGTATGTTTACTTCCGTGTCATTGTAAGACGATGGCGCAAGTGATGTCACGTTCTTCGTGGCTACGGATGTCGATGATTCAGTCCGACTACCGTACGAACTGTCAGTGTCGACACCGCTCTCAACTACCGCAGCTGACAAACTTTCTGATGACAGAAATTTGTCGCTGCTGACATTGTCTTTACGTGGTTTCGCGTGTGCCTGGATCGTTATCCGATGTCTTTTGTTTCTACAGATGGCCTTGAACAACCACGCGGCTGGTCGTTTACTCAGCCGCGAGCAGCGTCGACTCAACGACAGCGTCAGTGTCGTGCGACTGAGCGGACTCAGACTTGGACGCGTCACGGCGCCGTGTGTTGACGGTCCTTCGTCAAGCCATCGGTCACTCAACCACCAGGTGAGCAGCTGGAAACCATCAGGTGAGCAGCTGGACGGCGACGAAACACGACAAGACGGAACACACGACCAGAACGCGTCGTCGTCGTAGTCGTCGTCGCTGTCGCCACATCCATCCTGCAGTCGGTCGCTCGACGTTCATCGCCGCGTCTGACACTCACGTCAGCAGCGTCCTCAGACTGTGGCCGTAGTACGCGCTGCACACAGTACGAGCGTTGACATGCGCCCAGTGGGAACGAACACAGATCACAGCATGCAGCGCCTAATACTACAACTGCAGAGATGACCGTAATGTATTTCTCGTGTTACTGGCGTCTCTATAGTTACCAGCTGCTTGAGGCTTCGAGTGATGTATCATCATCATCATCATCATCATCATTATCATAAGTATTCGCCAGTAGGTACAAAACGACAAATACAAGTAACGTTGTACAACGTATTAAGCAAAAGCAGCCGGCGGTAAACCGCAATATAACTATCATATACAATAAAACACTTATTAACAAGTCCGCCTCGACGTCACACAGTTGATCGGTATGCCTCCGCCGGACGCACAACGGACGGACGACCGGAAAAGTTCATTTGGCCTCGCTATGACCTTGACCTTCGACCTCTGACCTTGAAAACCTTTTCAGCAATGCCCACTCACATGTCGAATATTTCTGCCAAGTTTCATTGAAATCACTCCAGTAAATGAAGAGAAATCGCGTCACGCGAAATAGGTGTTAACGGACGTACGGCCAGCCGCGGACGACTTGAGAACATAATGCTCTCCGCCTAACATTGTTGACGGAAATATAAAATAAGAAAAATACGTGTACATCATGTTTCTTGTACAGCTATAGGAAGATGGAGGTAAGTAAGCAAGTAAGTAAGATGATTTCTAAACGTCGCTCCTAACTAAGGCGTCACAAAGCGCCGCGGTACCAAACACCGAACAGATGGGTCTTCAACAACCGTTGAGCACCGTTGAGGTGGCAGCAAAAGACAAAGCTGGATGGAGACAGTTGATGTGTGGCCTATATTTCACTGGGAGTGATAAGCCTACGAGATAACGTTTACGTCAAGTATTTAGAGGCCTAAATACTGAACGGAGAAACGTCGTAATGTATCCTGAAATTTTACCCCTACGTTACCAACAACGGTATCAATCGGTTAATCGTAAATGACTTCCTGCTTTATGTTTAAAGCCATTTAAGATATCTTAAGGAGATTTATTAATTTTTATTTTATTTATTTAAACATTTAATATGAACTGCGTGGAAACAATGTGTACATTTGTAACGAGACGTTTTCTAACTTCTGATATTAAAGTAACACAGAATCTTGCGCTATTTCTTTGTGACATTTGAGCTTTTTGTCTTGAAAAGAATGATACTCGGAGTTTTCTTGGAGTTCGATTGCTTTATTTTGCTAGTTCAAATACAAATCGTCATAAACAGATACTTAGGCTTGGTGGCAACGTACACCTGACGCTGGCCGTCGCTGTTGACCTGCTATATACACGTGACGTACTGGTCTGTTGGCGGTCTCTCGCACGGCTTGCCTTGCTGTGGGTGAATTCGGACGCAAGTCTGTGAAAGGTGAGATCATATGATACCGAAATTTACTGTAATCGTAGGCAGTGTAATCTTGTTTATGTAGTTTGTTGAAATTAGCTTGCAAAGGAAAACTAAATTATTGGCATAACATTCTACTACAAATACAAAGCGAGTTTTGAGAATGACCACCATATTGTTGTGCGGCCCACATTTGTCTGTTAATTTCCAACTTGCAAATCAGTCTCGTCTCTCGCAGTTGAACTTTTGTTACGTTTCAAGCTGCTATTATATTTATTATGCAGAATTATAATTATTGTTATTGAAGTATTTTATCTTAGCTGCCGTTTGTTGCGTTGTCGCTTTTGTTGTCCAGCGCTCCAGCCTTTCAGCCAAACTAAGAGCTCAGCTATTGCTGAGATGGCCGTGTAATGTTGCACATGCAGTCAACGTTTCGCTGTCTAGTGTAGTGTGCTTTTCTTTAACACATGCTTTCTCAGTAATCTCCGATAATAGTACCACAAATCATATATAGCCCAAAACTAGATTCTCTCTGCTACATTTGTGTCGTAGACAGTGTGTGTCTAAACTACAACCACTGTGACGTAATTGGCCATATAGCTACGGAATTCGATGAAATAACGCAAAATAACGGCCATCACGCCGTTCAAGGTTATTCAAGATCATCAATTTCGGTAGTAATAGAAAGCCTGCATGCAACTTCCTGTGTATCAGTAACACTAGAGTGTAGGCTAACGCACCTAATATCTTGCACCGTTTCCGAAATATGGCGGATTATTGGTCCGGTTTTCGTTGTCGATAGCGGGTGCATCTCTGAAACGCATTAGTTATTGGCGAATCTCTAAATTCAGGATTGCGAGATTTGGCCTAAAGAAACTAAAACATCCTTATGGTGTATGAAGTATGTTTCAATATCTTGAACCGTTTAGGCGTGACTCACCAGTGTGTCAGACAAACAAACGGACAGACTACACGATAGCAAATGTCCGGTTTCACTACGCTGCGGGGCCAAAAACATGAACGAATAGTCTGTATAACACTGTATCCAGTGGGGCAAATCTTCCAAATCGGTACAGTGTGCTATGTTAAAGGCCTGCGACGCATGCTCAGACATGGGCCAGTTACAGCGCACTGTACCGATTCGGAAGACTTTCATTGACTAACAGACACTGAGGCGGACGAACGGACGGACGGACAGACAGAAATGCCTAAAACATTGCGTTGCATTGCATGCACGGTCACATGGTCGGTAAAAATCGTTCGCCTTATTTG
>Ga0049105_1000583_pt1 | contig 13285 bp, 15 predicted proteins | sample WorMetvaBAHAMAS1_FD_61260 | JGI IMG/M metagenome (GOLD analysis project Ga0049105, IMG submission 61260) | Worm MetaG Olavius vacuus BAHAMAS.1 | ecosystem: Host-associated > Annelida > Digestive system > Unclassified | place: Germany: Marburg | collected 2013-04-09
GCTTGTGTGCAGGCTGGCGGTGGACATTTTGAACATCATTTTTAGTCACGCATTGTCCATGTGCAGACTTGTTGACTAATTTGACGCTAAAATGTGCGAATTAACACTACAATTTCAACAAATAAGTTTATTGTGTAATTGTTCATTGTCATTAAACGTTTTTAATATAGGCCTACAATGTAATTTACGATTTTTGAGCACAGCAGTTTTACAAGGTAGAGTAGCGACATGGGTGAATGATGGTTGGATATTTAGTGATTTCTTTATTGTAAATTTACTGCTGAGTGTGATGGTGAAAGAATTTTGAAGATCGGTTAGGATTTGGCAAAGTTATGGCAAAATATAAAGTGGCACCTTTTTTTCCGGACAGGGTGTAGTAATACTCATCGGTGAAAATTCATGGCATACAGCTGTAAAGGCAATATCAGACAAACAGCATCATTCATATTCAGGCATGGTCAGCAAAGCAGCGTAATACAAAGTTGTGCAGAGATGTACTCACCGTGACATACCCAACATTTTGCTCGGCACTGAGCAAGCCACCAAGAATGACTGGATATGTCGGCTCAAAGTTGTCGACAAACTCTGCAGGCATGTCGTTTACTTGCACACGGACGTAGAGACCGGGTCTATATCCTTCGTACTTGATCCTCGCTTCGTCACTTAATCCATCAAACTCGGCGCGATTCAACTGCAACCACGCAGCACAAACGGGCAATGACTGTAGTATTTTATGGCATTCATTACGAAATTAAATATTAATTCAAACGCCAGAGAAATACTGGCAAGAGTTAGTCTTTCTCGTCCCAAACTGTAACACACATTTCTGTGAGCCACGTATTTCTATTAGAGGCCGACAAGACGTGAGAACAACGGTGGATTAGTTGCTTTGCTGATGTGCACAGGCTTCCTGTCCAGCAACAGGTGGAGTACCATGTTGCATGCAAAGTGCACACCAGCCATTGTTGGGTCAGGGCCGCGTTAAACTACTCGACAAGAGGGTATGATTCAGCTGTTTGCTGCAGTAAAATGTTATGTGATGCCTTCCTCAGTGAAGCACTTTATGAAGCAGATAAAGCGCTTGAAAAGTTGGCAGCAGCGCCGTGGAAGTGTGTGTGTTTACAAGATGGCGGACAGAGCAGACGCATAATATGAGTATTAACAGCCTCCATCTTTGTTTACGTCTGCTTTGTAGACTGCTGCACTGCGGCTTCACTGCAAACCGTTAAGTAAGTATGCAGCAAGACCGTGAAGCGCTAACTTGCAGCAATGAGGAGGTTAACGCGGCTCAGGCACCAGCATACCTATCTGATAACATCAATCTTGTCATGGACAGTGGATGCCATCTTCTCCAATCAGCAGCCAACGTGACATGCATTCACCGTACGGCGTACATGAACGGGGGCAGCAATGGCCAGCAAAAACACTTCCTCTAACAGCTTACCACCAAACATGGAACGCCACTAGCTTACGTTGAATTAAAGTGCCACTTCGCTGTTGAGATCGTCAGGTAGTAATTGGCATGTGAAATAGCACAAATCTGTGTGTACATGTTACACCTTTGGCAACAACAGGCAGGCAGGCAGACAGGCAGGTGTTCCACACCTGCCTGTCTGCAGGTGTGGAACAATCTACCAAGACACTGCAAAGAATCAGATTTTCGCATAGACAGCAAGGTTCATTGTGTGAGATCTCATCTCCTTTAGCGGCGCTTTGAGCCGGCGAGGGTTACACCCGATTAAGCAAGGATACGACCACATGTTGGCCGGATGGCCGGCTCAGTTAACAGCCACCACCTTTAACCGACTAAGTCAATATGGCAGCAGTCTTGGTGACAGAGAACTTGCGGTTACTTACGACTGAACACCAACTAAGAATATAATTCAAACAACAACTGAAAACATTTCCGTTTCGGTGTTAACTGACCACGACGCATCACAACTGTTTGCTTATTTGCGCCCTAGCGACACCCTTACTTACTTACTTACTTACTAACTAAATATCAACAGAAAACAACACAAACTGCTGAAGAATTTACAAACCTTTCCTTGAAGTTCCATCTCGGATTTCCACTCGTCAAAGAAGGTTTTGCCGTCGGCACTGTTACCCGAGGCATCATACTCGCTGTCAAACAACGCCTTCTTGCGCAGTTTCGCTTTCTCCAGCTTCTCCTTCATGCGTCGCTGCCGTCTCTCCGTCGCTGTTTCGCGCACTTCTTCTTCATCCAACTCCTTCCCTGCTCCGCCATCTTCAGTGCCCAAAACAAACGAAATTAAACTGGGGGCACAAACACGGGGGCCACACTGGCTGGCAAAACACTTCCTCCAATGAATGGCACTAAATAGCCTAGTATGTGCTGATGTGCCATTAAGAAACTGCTCCCTCACTCACTCCTCTGAAGAGCTTACCACCAAATATGGCTGCCAATAACTTATGCTGAAGTGAAGTGCTGCTTCCCTGCTGAGATTGTCGGGTAGTAATTCGCGTGTGAAATAGTTCCGAGGAGTTTCGATAATATTAAACACACTGAACGTTCCCCAATTAAAATTAGTTCGTTTTACGACTTATTCACTAAGTGCTTACTAAGTGCTTACAAACTGTCCATCAACACTGTTCAACAGAACTTGCCGGCGGCGACATCATACGATTCGACTAGGCGGTACAGTGTCTGGATAAAAATTGTACAGATCTGTGAGTACAAACCATGGGCACTGCCATCAATTTTAGCCCATAAGGTAAAAGGTCAAAGTCAATGACATCGAAATTTAATGACTTCTATGGTGCACCCATAACACATATTCATGACAAGTTGCATTAATTTCTGGTCAGCAGTTTTCAGTGTCTGCACAGACTGACACACGGGCATACCTGCTCAGTTTTTTTATTAAAATTAACAATTAATTAATCATTAAGTTTCATTGAGCTAACCATTGAATTTTTTTAAATTTAATTGACAGCCCTATATAGCATGAACTAGGTAAAGGCAAAGTGAACCATGCTCCTCTTGGTGCTAAGCTCCTTACCTCAGAAAATGGAACCCATAGCTGATTTGAGCTAGTAGGGTTGTATGTCCCACTCCACAGATAATAGGTCATTTTAGAGGCCAAGCAATCAAAAAACAAAGTAACACAACAACGTGTGCACCTGAAACGGAAAAAAACACAAAATACTTGCTCCAGCCAAGACATTCAGCAATATATAAGAGCAGGCCTACTCTTACAACCTCGCAGCTTGGCATCAGGTAACTTAACCCATTATACCACCATGTCCGTAATGCATGGCAGAGTGATGCCAGAACTACAGTACATGTGAGTGCCCCTGCAATAACTTTATTAAGCGTCACTTTAATCAGTACTTTGTTAATAATAATAATGTGAGCCACAGAACATCACCACCCTGCGGCAAGTACCAAATTATACTGCTTGGTACAAGAGCACGTTTGTGTAAACAACTTGCCAAAGTCATCATGTGAAAGAGTGAACACGTAACCATTTGATTTCAATGTCCTAACTGTTACACCAACACATCACACCCACGGACTAGATCGGAACACCGGACGTCTCTCTACATTGAGCTTTGCAGATTACAGTTGTTTCCTAATGCACTCAGAGATCCATGCTGTGCTGACGCAACTTATCGACATCACTGAAAACATTTCCGTTCAATTGCAGTATTAGTGTTCTGAGCGGATTAGAGGTGTACATGATTACGTGCTATATAAAGTAACATTTTATATTATGTTACATTACATCACTGCCAACAACTGACGTCAAAGCCCGAAGGCAATATTTTACAGCATTTAGCATTAGCACACACCTGTATCAGATTCTGCATCATCTCCTTCACTCCGACCATCATCAACATCATCATCATCGTCGTCGTCATCACCCTCACTTTCATCACTAGCGTCATCGGGCGGCCCAAAAGCTTCACCAGACTCCAGATCAACAAATCCGCCCTCAAGTTCATCTGTACAGCATCAATAGAGCGGTCAAATAAACTGCCAAGTCTACCGTATATCATAGATCTGCTTGTTGTTACTGCAATTCACTCACTGCTGTTCAGTCAGTTGGCTAATACTTTACACTTACGAGCGTACAAGTGTACGGTACAAACATTAACAAGCGTTAGGATGTGATAAACATAGAATTACTGTTACAAATAAATGCGAAAAACTGAGTACAAGTTTACTAACAACAGTAGTTAAGTCAGTAAGGTTTTACGTCCCACTCCACATATATTAGGTAACGGAAGAAAACAGACTGAAATACCGTCATTGGCCAGCAACGTGGCAGCATCTTCACCATCAGCCCAAGAACCAGTCACAAAGCAGTCTCTTATACTTTCCAATATCTGCACATCACACATAAATGAAGACATCACAATTAATTAACCGTTTGTACAGATATCAACAACTCTTAGGGGGCAAGGATATTTTTATTCCAGCAGATTACACATCCAGTGCATTGGAGTGTCTCCAGTGTCGCCTCCATACAACATCTTTGCTCTGCCAGCCGAGGTCTTCTTGTTGTGCCTCGCCATCGTGTCAGCAGTTATGGTCGGTGGGCTTTTTCTGTGGCCGGCCCTGCGATATGGAACTGGTTATCAGACAGTCCGAGAGATCCGGCCATCAGCAGAAACTCCTTCAAGCGTTTACTGAAGACGTTTTTATTTTCATCTTACTCGTGTACATAGCGTATTAGAGCTTTCTGGATGATGCGCTCTACAAGTTTACTTACATACGTTTCTTTCGTTTTACATGCTTTTTAATTCTAGTAATTCCCGCGGTTAACATGCTAATGTAAATGCTACTGCTCTCATCTTTAACATACACGATGATTTGCTTTGCCAACTGTCAAAGATACGAGTAAACCAAAGTCAATATAATACTGCCAAAGTACTTTCCTCTTCATATATGTTCTGTCAAATTTCTTCTGTCATCACTTAACTACTGAAGTGCCAATTCACTGCTGAGATTGTCAGGTGGCAATTTGCATGTGTTTTAGCACAAATCTGTGTGTAGATGTAACACCTTTGGCAGCAACAGCTTTGCCATTGCCTGTCTGCAGGTGTGGAACAATCTACCAAGACACTGCAAAGAATAAGGTTTTTGCATAGACAGCAAGGTCCGTTGCCTGAGAGCTCATCCCCTTTAACGGCGCAGTTCAGTATCATGCAATGTCAAGATCCATGTGTTACAAATCTGCACAGATGGGTCTTGCCAACTCAGCTCTCTGTAAATCCAGACAAGATCAGACCATGAAGCACGTAGACAAACATGTAACTATTAACAAATTTTAATGTGGACTTCAATCACTCCATGACATTGAAGTCTGCAAACTCAACTGGCTGGAAACCACAGCAACAACAGCACCTGCGAAATAAACAAATTCTAAATTTAAAAAAAAACGAAAGCAATGAAGCCAGCAGCAACGTGATGCTCTTTAAACACACCATATCAATATCCAGCTCAGCAACGTTGGCGGCAGCAGTTGCAGGTAGCGAGCAGTCTCGGCCATTAATGCCATCGCGCTCATCACTCAAACTGCTAATCACGTGGAATATTTCACCAACAGAAAACTTGGTCTGCTCACCATCCTGCTTTGGCTCTGTCAAACAGTTCAACACACACACACACACACTGCACAGCTGAGGTTGTATTACAAATGAACAAATTAAGGCTGATCCTTCTGCTACTGGACCTGTTGCACCGACGCTCCTGAAAATCAGGTAGCGTACTGATCCGGTCGCAGCAATGGGTCTAGCTGTAGCCAAGCCTAGTGTGCTACCGAATTAATTCCTAAACATGATAATGCTTTTGTTAATGCATTAGTTCAGCCTTAGTTAGAAACAATTAGTACAAAACACGAAACACAGAGCACGTCAAACGTCGACACTGAAGTATCTCACTGTTGCTGGTGTCGCTGTACACAAGGTCTGCAAGGTTCGGCTTCATTCTCTGACGCTGGAAAAATGCCTCCGCAGCCTTCCTCGCCAAGTTGCTCTTCCACCGCACATCACCTACATGCAGGTCATACCAATCACCTTCAACCAATAAGAATTTCAAAGACAACGCTATGCATCGTAAAATTTATCCCGTAACTTCTCAAATTATTTTTCTTTAATCTCGGTTTTACATTAAAAGCACACAGCATCTGTCATTAATTCTATTTCGTTGTTTTCCAAATAGTAATGACCTGTGGTGCCATTACCTCTGCCCAAGTTATGACATTACGGCAGAATAGAATTGTGTACATGATCACGATCGTGATCATCATCGTCATTATCATCAGTCATCATTATTTAATTTTAAAACATCTAACTTCAGCAACCACCAAAAGTTAACTAGCAGTAAGTACAAAAGAAAGCTAAGTAACATCAATAGTATCTACTTCCACTACTAACAGTACCTACATCACATCACTAGATTAATTCTATGCTTCTGATGTTCCAAAGACTTTGCAACAGTTTCGCATCATCAATCTTTACTCACTCGCATTTCGCTAACACTGCACGTGACGGCACGTGCCAGCGATTCATCGGTCACAATGTCGACATACTGGCACATCATCAAAAACATTTAATAGTAATAACAGATGTGAAAACAGTGAACACGAGCAGCATTCATCACCTTCCTCTTCCATATCATCATCATCATCATCGTCGTCATCACTAGCCACATCTTCATCCATCTCATGTTCACTAGATTCAAGATCATCATCGTTATCATCAGCATCTTCATCATCATCATCATCATCATCGTCTACCTGTTTCACTTTCTTCCTGGCAGCTGTCTCTTCCTAAGCATGCAAACAAGCAGCAGAAAGTACTTCACTAGAATGTGGGACAAAAAAACATCAGAATATTTCAACACAATCTAACACAACGAGTAGTGTCGTGCACCCATACTCTGACCTGAATAAACTTTTAATGCTACTCAGTCACACTAACACTGGCTACAGTCAGTAGGGTATGCACAGTTTGTAGTAACCTTGCCATTGTCATGCACCTTTTCCTAACACATTACTGATTATAACTAACAGGAACGGCTACTAATCATTTCCCAGTCCCATAAGTACGTACGAAAAAGCTGAAACACAACACAAAGATTATAAAACTGTGACCTCATAAATCTCTTACAAATGTACTTACTTACTTACTTACTTAATTACTTACTCTTGGATGCGTTTGTTTACTGAATCATATTTATCTGACACTGACAACATTGCACCGTTCTAAAATACCACTCCGAGTAATCTGATCAACCTGCTATTCGTTCTTTTATTTTGACCTTTTTATTTTGATTAATAGGAGTGGTATTTTCAAACTGTACAATGTTATCAAGGTCAGATAAATATGATTCAGTAAACGAATGCACCCAAGAGATCAGCGAAACAATGAAATTACATATTCTAGGGGTGTGGCAAAATTCCCATGAAATTTATTAGGCAACTGGCTAATGACAGCAATAAGCGACTTAGTGATATGCCACTAAAGTCACTGTAAAATGGAGAACATCAGATCGCCGACAACCATCCATAATAAATAGACAAGTGTGAATCGAAACTGCTTATGCAGAGTTTAATACAAAATTGCAAAATCTCATACCATTCGCCGACGTTTGGCACTGGGTTCTGACTCTATGTCATTATCACTATCAGGTTCAACGTCACTCTCGACAGCATCATCATCATCATCATCAGTGTCATCACCATCATCATCAGTGTCATCTCTGTCAGCTATTTCATTATCACTGGCGTTGTCGTCGTCGTCGTCATCGCCTTCAACAGCGTCGCTCATCCTGTCAAATCACATTATGTCATTTATTACAAGTCAAGAAAAGGCGACTTCAGTGCTTACAAACGTCAATGTGTTGGGTATTAAAGAAAATCTGTACATCAACAATTATCAATTAGGAAAACTCCCTATGGAAACTCTTGATGAATGATCTACTAATACTTGAAATTTCACCGTTTCTGGTCCGACCATGCAGAACTTAATGCGGCCGACCTACTGGTTGTGTTAGATTGTGCTGACCCACTGCTGATACTCACTCAGTTTTTTTGCACTCCTGGAGACCGTGTGTTAGAATGTTCTGGATGCAAGAAGGGAGATTATCCGAACTGTTCTGTGTGGTGTTGTGTACTGAAGCTGTGCACAGTCATAAGCACACTTAGATGAGCAGTTCTTACAGTTCTCTGGATTGGGTTTCGTCACAATGGGCCCATTTCACTGTACTTAGATTTATTTGTGTTTATCTGTGTGTATTTTGTGTGTTTTTGTTTCATACTGCATAGTTGATTAGTTGTATTACTGTGAGCATGGTGGAGTGGACCTGATGGGATTGCAGCTTAATAAGTAAGACCTATCTTCCCTCAGTGCTTTGACACTGTTGGTTGGGTCATTTGAACCGTAAAAACCCGTCCCCGATATGACCTGTGTTTGGTGGGACATTAAACCTTGCCCAACAACTTGAAGACTATGCTATTCTACGATGGTGCCTCTGTGACAGCTTAGGCTGTAAGGACTGCAGCGCAAACACAGACCTACTTACTTACTTACTTAAATAGTAACACTCATACACTAAGCCATCTACGATGAGGAACGAGTGATTAAGCACTGCACGAAATCTGTTGAGTTGCTTACTTCGACTTCTGCGGAGCAGAGTCCGTAAACATCTTGAACTGACTGTCAGCGATTTTCTCATCCATCGTCGTTTTGCTGCTAAGGATCGCATCCACCATCTCAGTCAGCGGCCGTTTGTCCTACCAACAGAAACACAGTTTGTCACACATTGCTATAATTATGTCTATGGGCACGGCCTACTGCATCCTGCACTTCAAATAATTACCAATTTATAGTGCAAATGTTGGAAACTGGCACTCGGCTGATGCCTCCTATCAACACTTCAGCTTACGAAACATCAGCATCAGCAAAAAAACTGCATGTTTGCTGAAAGATAAACTTTAGATAAATCATATTAATATTTTACGAAAACAAACTGCTTTAATGTTGTGCACGAACCATGCAAGGGTTCAAACATTGAAACAGCTACTGATAAATTAACATTTTTCTAAAGCAATTTTGACTGGACACCCTTTCTGATAGTAACAGGACTCTATGTTGCCGCTCAAGACATCCTTCAACGATGACTATACATATGCATGACTCTACTTGCAGATGCATGACATTGCTTTTTTGTACAATGCCTCTGCAGAATTCATTGCAAAAGTATCAATTTAATCTTTACATTAATAACAATAATAACTAGTAATACGTTCTGTGGAACATGGTATATGCCCCATAGCCAAGTCCACAATGACCGAACTGTTCCTATAATTATGGCCGGATGCATTGCGCATGCACAAAATGGCCATATATTCACTTCCAGTCTAAAATCTTACGTCACCATCGTGTTCCTCAACCACGGTTTTCTTTAAGAAGCGGAAATTTTGGCGATTCGGCCATAAATAAGGGTTATGTTGCATATTTTTCATTGTGCATGCACCACACAGCCGTATTTCCACTTCTGGTCTAAAATCCGACGTCACCATCATGTTCCTCGACCTCAATTTCCTTTAAGCTGCAGAAATTTTGGTGATTTGCATACATTTAAGGCAGATATAGAATTACTTCATATTTGCATATATTTTCGGGCCTAAATGGAGAATTGGGGCCAAATAGTGGAAGGAGTCGGGCGATATTGACCCCCTAACAAACTCGTTTTTATTTTGGGAGGTTCTTACGTCTGTGCCAATTTTGGTGAAACCTGATCAAGAAATGCGACCGTGAGAGTGATTGAAGACGGATACACTGACAAATTGACAGAATGACTGACAGACACAAACCGATTTTATAATCTGTCCCATGCTATAGCTATGGGACAGATAATGACGGAATAACAGTTTAAATCACGCCAAGGCATTACACTGTTATTGGAACACACATAGATCACTGACACCGACCTTGTTCTTCTTCAGCGCGTGACTTCCACCGAGTTCTATATAAATAGCATCTTTGTCGTAGATGATGCCACCGACGCCGGACATTGGACCGTATATCAAACGTTCTTTCTCATTCAATGTCCTCTTCTTTATCTGGTCTGGCAGCGGGCACGGATCAGCGAGAAGACTCATGTCGTGAACGGCAAAATCACCACAACCTGACCGTCAGCAAAATAATAAGTTGTGGTCATAAAATTTGCTACAACACTGAGCGTAAATTCGTATGCTTCAGTGCTAGATGCTGTTGAATGGGTAACAGCAAGTGTGCATGTAATATGTGACTTATGCTTTTTAGTGAACGAGAACTCATAACCGCTTCCTCGAGCATTGAACTTATTGATCAAAAGTCGGCTTCTACAACACACGGAGCGGTGACGTTAGTGAGTGTAACTAAATTCAAGCATTCAGCTGTGGAGTGAATCTCGGCGTTACTTACTTCTAATTTATCGTGTAAGTTTCGCTTTACGTTGCTGTCTTGTTGTGATGCTTGGCTTCCAGTTTACAGTAGACGCTGTGATGCAGGAGTCTATCGTACTTTTTAGTACGCGTACGATGTCGTCATCAAGAAATTCATGTTCGCTATCTCATCTTCTGATGAGCTTCTTGTTTAAAGATACTGGTACTTACATATTAACTCTATCTGACATAGCATAATGGCAGGTCTACTGCTGTACCATTATTAGGCTTCACAGATCTATATTTACAATGCTCTGTCACAGTAACTTTGCTGGTATGATGCACGATAAACGCAAAAAATGTTCCAGTCTAAACAATCCCCAGTTCTCTACTTCTGGAGTTATTATCACGAAATGGACTAAGGTAGTGCATCGGGCTCGGTCAATAGCAACACAGCTGCTATTACATTTGTAAAGTAAGGTAAAGTAAAGGTAAATGTGGATTTGCATAGCGCCTTGTCGTGAACACACCTCTAAGGCGCTCAAGTATGGCATGCGTTCTCAAGGGATCTCACAGTTTTACCTGCACACCCCGCGTTTATGCGTCAACGGAATGAACCATACCTGCCTTTGCCTTCCCAGCCGAAGCTGGTACTCATTTACCGACCCCGGAGGGACGGAAGGCCGAGTTGACCTTGGGTGACTGGTTGGTTACATACCCAAATAAGTGTCCGGTACCAGCAACTGAATCAGGCTACTAACCGGGCCCGACGTAGATTAACTTCAATGATCGAAGCCAATGCGCTAACCACTACGCCAGACCGCAAGCAACACAGCTGCTATTACATCTGTCACATCATTATCACAACTGCCAACACCATCAGCAAATACGCATATCAGTGTTAGCATCAACATCACCAGCATCTTACTCGTGTCGCTATCATATCATCGATTAACTGCATGACTGCAATGAAACCCAAAACACATCCAATGTAGACAACGTGCACATAAGCTGTGCCAACAACTCTACGAACCCGGAATATGTACATGGGTGTGGTTACGATAGTGACAGCCTCGCACATAACCATACAGACAGACTGAACGATCCGTCTTCGGCTGCTTCCGCAATGTATCCGGATCTGTGACATCCTCCATCCTACAGAAGCACACATTCCAACAAACCTGACAACTGATTAACAGATGCAAAATACATGAATACGAAAGTAAGTAAGTAAGTAAATACGTTTGCAAGGTACTCTAATACAGCAGTCATTAGGCCTCATGACCAGGAATAGGGGCTGGACCATCCCAATTTGGAGGAGGTCCTCCATACTTTCTCTGTCCTGGCGTTACTTCATGTGAATAACCGGTTCTTTGGAGAATTTCCTTTAGATTTGCTTCTGCAACCTCTGACGTCTTCTGCGCATGCTCTGACATGACAACTATTTTTCTGCAATGTCTCTACAGCAAAACAGCCCGAAAAAATCGAAAACAACTAATTCTATCCTTCTTTCCACAAATTTTAACATAAAATAATCCAATATGTTTGCAAGGTACTCTAAAACAGCAGTCATTAGGTGCCAATAACCGAATAAGTACTATATTAAATAGTCAGTCGTTAACATCACCATATGTATCAGCTGGTGCCTGATGTCAGCAGCAAACTGCAGTCATTTGAAACACGTTTTGTGCCATTTTGTGACACTGACTAAAACTTGGCTTGATAAGTCTTGACAAGTCACTTGCAGTTACCAGTCCGCGGGTATGGAACATGTTGCCAGTTTCATTACTTTCGGTCGATAATTGTCTGTTATTCAACAACTGTTAAAAGTACACTTGTCTGATCACTTGCTTGTTCGCTACACTTAGTGACTTTTTGTTTGCTGGTGTCACAATTTAGCAATAAAAAGTCTCAACATGTTTCAGTGTTGGTGCAGCACTTTTATGCTATTTTGTTGCACGACAGTTTGACCGCTGACTGCATGGCCCGAGATCTGTATCGATTTTCACATCTTGTACTACTTTTCAAACTTTCTTGAAAATGTTTTTACAGAGATTTAAAAAAGTACTAATAGCAGTAGCAGCATAAATAACAAAGACGATAATAAAAACAAGTAATGAGTTCAATTAGTATGTATCGCGTATAAATTCTTTTACTCACTAAAACCCATGAAAGACAAGTTTGCTAACCACTGGCCCCACTTACATAATGAAGAGATGCCTTCAAAAAACTGCTTTAGCAGAGAAAAGATTGGCCAAGAATAAGGACTAATCTGTGCAGAGCAATACCTGTCAACGAGTATATACGGATGAGTAGTACGCCACTGCAATGGCCGATACTTCATGACCGATATAAACCGGCCGAGATTGTGAACCTCGGTCTTCTGATACTCGCCGTTAATCATACCAGACAGATAAAACAGTTTTGCACCCTACACACGGCAACAAACAGACCCGCATATCAACCACAACGAAAGTAATTTATTCATCTCTCCATATTCACATATTAAACACAATATGGAACAACTATGCAGATCATAAATCATCGTAAAGCAACATCAAATAAAGTTAACAAACGAACTAATTTTACAAACCTTATACTATCTGATGTAAGACTAATTAAAGATGTTGATGTTAATGTTAATAAACAGTTTTTATCTCCGCGCGAATCTTGTAACAGCTGTTTACAAAAATGAGTGGGTTTCAGAGACGGTGACTTCAGAGATGACGGAAGTAAGTTCCAACATGTAGGTCCAGAAACTGCAAATGCTTGGTTTAGTAAGGTTTAACGTCCCACTCGACACATAATAGGTCATTTCGGAGACAAATCTTCCCAGGCAATCAATTGCACTGGTACTGATAATGAAAAGCTAACAAACTAAACAA
>Ga0049105_1000585_pt1 | contig 13260 bp, 10 predicted proteins | sample WorMetvaBAHAMAS1_FD_61260 | JGI IMG/M metagenome (GOLD analysis project Ga0049105, IMG submission 61260) | Worm MetaG Olavius vacuus BAHAMAS.1 | ecosystem: Host-associated > Annelida > Digestive system > Unclassified | place: Germany: Marburg | collected 2013-04-09
TTTGTGCCCAACTGCACCAAAGTTATAAATTTTATGAAATTCTCACTAGTTGCTTATAACGTATCACGTTAACAAACTTTTATAGTACAAGGACGTATTCACGGAGAAACTGCACGAAAAACGGTATGCTTAGATATACGGACTTCCAATTAATCTTGTGGTCAAAAGTAGGTATACATATTATCAGACAAAGAGCTGCCCAAGATTCCGAAAAAATCTCATCCACTCATACATATTAGCTTGTTTTATAAGAGATAGGCCTACTTCAGGCAAGAGGAAAGTAGCATCGGTAACGGAAAACAGTAAAAATGTAGAAAAATAAAAGATATAAAGAAAACGGCGACAAAAACAATGGTGGAAGAAAAGAGAGAAAAGCGACAAGTAGAGATAGGATGTAATAGTAGAAGTGTACCTTCCAGATTTTAATAGATAATGATAATTCGCATTTAGTGCGGTGCTTGGTAGGACTGTATGTTAAACGATGCAGTGGTACTATAGTATTGAATATATTCGTAGTTTTATTTCTATATCGTTCTGTGAGATATTTAAAATACACTTAGTTTCTTGTCAAAAATAATTGTAATCATTATTATTACGCACAACGGATATTGGCACCAAAGGTATAGGGGACACTAAGAGATGGCACAATCCGTCCGTCTGTCTGTCTGGCTGTCTGTCCCATGCCCGTAGGAATAAGGTGCTCAGCTATCGCAGAGAGACCGCGCTACAGGGTGCGTTTGTTTTGGCCAAAAGTGGAAGACTGGAACTGGGAGACAATATTTTAAGGACACTATAGGTCTATCTTCAACCACTGTGACATAATCAGCCTAGCTGCAAAGTGCAAAGGCATCAAATTCGGTGAAAAACGCAAAATAATGGCTATTACGCCATTCAAGGTCATTCAGTGTCATCGAGATCGGTACCAATCGAAAGCCCCTATGCGACTTCCTAGTGATTAATAGTTACTGACATCCTATCTCGTACCGTTTCGGAGTTATTGCAGCTTATTGTTCAAATTTTGGGCACTTTGCGTTTTTGAGCCCACCTTTGGGGGGTTTGGGGACAACATACGATGCTCATCTTGGACTCATTGAAAAGCGTGCAGTGGATTTCCTATGATTGCTAAAGATAAGTTTTTTTTTCGCTAGGTGTTACGGTGAGGAGCTACGGGCGAAAATAGATCGAAAATCGGCGATTTCGCTCTAACGCAGTGAGTTTGACTCAAAATTTGATTTGGCGTAATTTTTCAGTATTCTATCGCGTATTCAATTCTTTACAAAATGCACTTATAGCACTTTTTCTACACATTAGATTTATTCAATTTCTTCAAGTGGAGTTATGACACGTAGTGACGAGGTGTCGACGATGGATCATCTAATAAGAAGAATATAAACTAGTTCGGATTCATGCTAAGCAGAAGTAATGATGGCATTACCAGAAATATTACAGTCGACTCCTCAAGGTTTGCAGAAAAAAATGGCGATTAAAACAACAGCTCGTAGAAAGATCCCGAGAAAGAAATATGCAGATCAGTTTTAAAGTGCGGCTGAAAGATGATGGAATCGTGAAAACATGGCAGAAATAGGTTTATGTACAGTACTCAAGTGGGAGCGACGAGGTATTGTCTATATATATTATTCTTCTACATAAGCTGCCTTTAACAGTATGTTGTACAGACCCCTAGGGGTGTAGATCCCCTGACTTCAGATAACACCCCTCATCTGACTCCAAACCAGACCCTCTCTAGCAGCCATGCAACTGGGCTCTGCCCCTGGACACAGTAAATCATAAAATGCACGAAATTTGGTCAGCTGATTATCAGAAAAATTATTAAAATTATTGCCACCAGATGTCAGATTTTAAGGCTAAAATGCACCAAATCGTTTGTCGGTTGGGGCTCCGCCCTAGACCCCGCTGGAGACCTTACAGCGCTCCTCCAGATCCCTTAGCTGGATTTTAGAGGCCTACTTCTAAAAGAGAGGGGACCCTCTGCTCTCCTGTTACACCCCAGCCACTACATTCTAGATAGAGGCCTGGCCTTTCGATTGAACAATGCAAATGGTTCTCTGAAGTAGACGTGATGTGTGGTGATGATAAATACAGGCATAAGCTATTATAGCATTTTAATAAGTCCAAAGTTCAAAATTTCAAAGTCTACAATCTTTAATGTATTAGAGGAATCATCTGTAGGCCAGCATGAGAAGGTCAGTATTCGACCCATCTCCAAGCTGTCCGCGAGTAATGGATTCTGAGTGCAGCTGCGTCGGAAGCGAGTTCCAGACGATGGGAGCTGCGACGTGGAAGCTTCGCCAGACGAGTTGAGTCCTGGTCCGAGAAACCAGCAAGTTGTGACGTATCTTAAGCCCGACGCGCCAGATCTCAGAATGTTGGCTCATGATTCAGTCAGCTAGCTGTCGCATACGTTGTACAGTACGCAACCCAGTTCGTGACAATTTTATCCAGGTATGTTTCCAGCTACACGGGTCAACTCAGCCTGGCCATCCCTTCGTGGGTAGGCGCAATGAGTACCGGATAAACGGCGGTGATGCCGTGCAGCTGGCAGTACAGACAAGGAACGGTTCGTATGTGGGTGGCAGGTGAAACTGTGTGATCCCCTTGTTACACACAGACCATGCCTGAGCTGTACCATACCTGTCCTGCGTGGCGCCTTTATGTTAACTGTGATTGTAGCGCTAGTAGTAGTAGTAGTAGTAGTTTATTTGCTCATGAAACACCTTTAAAACATGCACGCTGAGATACAAGCGAGCAGGACGCACAAGGCACATATTGTGCACCAACAGAGGCCCAGCGTTGTGTCTGCAATTTAATAAACGAGATTATTAGTATTCTAAATGCTAGCCAGCATAGTAAAGCAGAATGGGCATAGACAAATGATCACACGTTTTCTTCAATGTTTAGTCGTTCGCGTGACGACGTGATACGAGTCGATGCCAATCAGGTGTGTACGTGACACATCCGTAGGCTAATGGAGTAGCCTCGTTAACGAGTAATGACACGCAAACAACGAATTAGAAGTCACTAATTAAGTAAGTAGGTAATATACATGACATTTGTTGATGTTGATGGAATAACAGAAACGACGGATGGTGTTCAACGATGTTCAAAAGCATGTTTAAGCCAGGGCCCGAAACCCGAAATAAAGTCTTATGGCAGTGTTCTACGCTGTAATCATACAGTTCCGAGGGCGATCAGATTGACGTCAACGTTATGCATACATCAATGTAAAAAACTTATCAGTTTAAAACACATTGTAAGGGCGACATAGGCTAAGTAGTAACTGATACGTTGGATGACGGCCCTGACATTATAAAAACGCTATAGGAAATTTTATCGGTCAGGTCAATGATGTATTATATTTTTTGGTAAGATGTCCTCTGACGTATGTTTAGATGTCTGCTCTAGCTACTACGGATGTGAACTGCAGGATTTGACGGGCCGCAGTTTGTCTACTTTCTGCACGGCGTGGCGCAAAGGTATCAGACGTATATGGAACTGACCAGTGCCGGAACCTACCATATAGGACGCACTGTTATTCATTGCCGCTTTTATGCAACTGTATGCCGATATTTGATGAAATATGTAGAAGATCGCTGAAGTTTTTGCGATCATGTCTGTCTACGCTTGTTTGCTATGTCGCCCAGTTTTCTGTGACTGAAGACCATAATAGCTCACCGGTGGGTCGAAATGCGTTTTTTGTATACGACGGTTCCAGTGTGCTTTCAGTGACATAGTTTCCAGTATTTCGAGTATTTCTGTGGATGCGCTAGTTAGTCGGTTTGTTTTAAGCGGTATTTCTGATGCTCAGCGACGCGAGTCAGAGTTTCTGACAGAGCTAATCTCTATCAGGGATAGAGTACTATCATCATCATCATCATCATCACATCAATTTTTAGAGTGGCCTAAGCAGCAATGCCACCACGAGGACAACTATAGTCAGAGTAAGTACAGCAGATGAGCAGAATCAGAGAATGTCTGATTCTGCCGTCTATGTCTGCCGTCTGTTTTTTTGCCAAGTGACATTGCGACACTTACGCAACATGTTTGCAACTTTGCATGTCTTATTACTCTAGATAGTTTTCTGTTTGTATCTTTTTATCATGGTTCCTTTTTAGCGATGGAATTTTACATTATTTAGGCCTAGTTATGGTGCGAGCATATCTTGGTTTCTTGTTTTACAGCAGAGAATACGGTAGCAACAATATTGACAGGCCACAATGACGGCTGGAATGTTAGTAAATCATGTCGTCAGTGGATCTGTAATCAATGTTTGCGTTCAGCGAACACTGCAGTGACGTCACGTAGTTCGACGACGGTTTGACGGTCGAAAAACAATCTTTGTAGCATCACTAGTAAGTGTGTAACAGCAGTGTTTGCAACAACAACAGGCAACGAATGGGAAAACTTCTTGCTTACTACTGGTCAGAATATTTTAATGGCATAATCGATTTATCACTCCCACGACACATTGGAGACAGAGTGAAGACATTACAGTTGTGCGAGCATTGCGACAGCATTCGTTAATACTGTAGTGTTGCAACAGTAGCCTAAATAAAAAAAAATATGGATGAGCTGTTTTGGTCGACATTAGCCAATTTAAGCGAAGTGACACCTAGCCTTTACGTAACACTTAATTCAACTGCTGCACTGCCAACAACTTCAACGTCATTAACCAAACCACTTATTTACTGACTCCCTTACCTGCTTACTTACTTACTTCCTTATTCTGACTGCAGAAATTATTTAATGTGTGAATGAAGCTTTAGTTCAGGGAGACTCGGTGTAATGGTTATTAATGTGGCACTGGGCCTGGTTGTCTTCGGCATTGCGAGTGACATACAAATACAACCTTCCACAACAACCAGTTCACTCACTGCATCACCAACAACATTGATGTCACTGGCAAGACCACTTACTTACTTACTTACAAAAGGTTGTGTATAAAGCTTTGGACTGACTCACAGCCTCCCACAACATTCACCGCACTGCCAACAACGTCGAGATTACCAACCAAACCATTTTCTCACTTACTTACTTACTTATCAACATTGTCTACAGAATTTATTTTCTGGCTGTGTTCGGTATTGGGATTCCGCTTCACCCAATTCAACCACTGCACTGCCAACAACTTCGATACTTCCAGCCACACAGGCAGTTTCTTCAGTGATAGCCATATCAGTGGGCATGGTGGTCTGCGGCGTTGCTATTCTTGCCAACGCCGGGGTCCTTGTTGTTCTTCTCCGAGCACGTCGACAGTTTGGTAGTAGTGTCCATACTCTGATCGCCAACCAATCTGCGATGGATCTCTTTGCCGCCGTTTTCGCAGTATCCAGCTTTATCGCTCAGCTTACTCACGGCTACGACTACAAAGGTAACAAGATCGCGGACAGCACAATTTGTGTGCTCTTGGACGGCGGCGCACTCGTGGCACTTGGACTGACGGCAGAGAAAATCGGTCTCATAGTCATTACCCTGGAACGCTACTTCAAGATCGTCCATGCCATCGCTCACCGTAAGTACTATCGCAACTGGATGACCAAAGTGGGTGTGGCATTGCCGTGGATCGGTGCAGCGTGTCTGATTTTGTTTCCGGGAATGGGTACAACAAGAATCGTGAATGGGCGATGCTTGAGAATGAGCGCCTGGCCAAATAAAGCCATGGAAAAGGTATGTTTTAGTATTGCTTTTCTGTTATGGTATTGGGTTATGTAATATATTACTAAAATAACATATCATTTTCATGGCTTTTCGTACTGGACAAAGAAAACAGCAGAGACATACATGTAGCTAGGCCTTGTGCAAGAATTACGAAATTGTGTTGGTCTCTATCTCTGTGTGATATTAGCGAATAAATGAACAACTGAGTTAATGAATGAATGTATGAATGAGTAAGTAAAGCGTGAATGAATGAATGAATAAATGAATGAGTGAATGAATGAATGAATGAATGAATGAATGAATGAAGGAAGGAATGACGGAAGGAAGAAAGAAATAAATGAATGAATGAATGAATAAATGCGTGAATGAGTGAGTGAATGAATGAATTTTATGAATAAATGAATGAATGCGTGAATGAATGAATAAATAAATAAATAAATTAGTAAATGAATGATTGAGTGAATAAGCGAATGAGTGAATGGATGAAGTCGCTAACTGAAAAATACCACAACCGAAATGAAACTATTATGAAAAGAATGAAATGATGATAATGACTTCAACAATGCTTGTCTCACAGGCGTTTGCGGTGGTCCGTTTCTTATGGCACTACGCAATCCAAGTCGTGGTTTTCGCCTTCTGCTATGGTCGTATATTATACACAATCAGACGTCAGAGCAAGATGGTGAGTGGTCACGCTGGACGTAGTCAGAATATTGCCATGACAACCACATCACGTGATCAGAACGCTGGACAGATTCAGCAGCAGGCGAATGGCACCGCTTTGTCTCGTACGGAGTTGAATGTTCTAAAGACGATGATTACCGTGATTGTCGTATTCATGATATGTTGGTGTGCTCCTGTATCAGCCAATCTACTACAGTCTCTCGGAGTTAGTACTCTGTCTATTCCATTGCCCGACGATACAACATAATTAGTAATATTCATTAATCACCGTCTTCTTTGCATCAGCTGCAATTGCTAATCTTTATTCACCATAAGCATGGTAGCAGCAAAAGCAAAATAAATGTAACTAATAATCTAAATAAATAGATAACAAATTGGTACAATTAATACCGACTGTCATATCATCATGGGAACACGACGTCTTTAAAATGATGGCACGTTGTTATAATTATTTACAGATTATTCCGCAATTATTCTGTCATTTTTATTATCATTTTAATTATTATTTTAATTATTTAATTATTTTTTTTATCATTATAATTATTATTTTAATTTATTTAATTATTATTTTAATTATTTTTATGTGTTTTACTGTATTATCACTTTTTCACACGGACCATCATGTCTAAAATAAACTCACGGATAAGTCTAGGAATGGATTAATTGATTTAGCTTTATATGTGTTGATTTATCCTTCGTCACCTGTTAAAATCCAAAGTATTTTCAAATACCTATAAATTATAGAATAGAAACAGGACTTCCAATCACCTCAGATATCGAATGCAGGCCTGAAATCCACGTTAATTGCATCATTGTAACCTCAGTACTGTGCATGCTTCAAATTGAAAGGAACACATGCGTAGTCTCGGGTCTCTTCAGTTACCAATGACACGATTTTGATGTGGATAACAACATATTTATGCCTTCGCGGATGATTAGCCGCAGAAGGCATTGTGCTTTCGAGTTGTCCATCCGTACGTGCGTGATCAAGATTGTCAGCACGATATCTTACAAACCGCTTGTGAGCGAGTTTCACCAAACTTACAACTTAGATGCATTTGTGGACAAAAAGTCAAATTTCAAGGTCATAGCTAAATCGGAGACATACCGACTGACGGTTGACCGTCGAAGACTGTTTTAGTTTAATAGTAGTTTCCTACCTTTTGCAGTAGCTTAACTTCATAACAGTTTGACATCGCTGGATATTGTTGTATAGATTGCATCCCTAGACCGCAATGCGTTCGTGCTAGCTGGCACACTCGGCTTCATCAGCTTTTGCCTGAATCCGTTCATCTATGCGTCACGTTATGAAGTCTTCAGACGTCAGTTGAAGCAGATGATGAACAAAAGCGCGGTTACTCCCAGCAGCGCTGTTGGAGGTCCTAACACTGCACAAACAACTGCTACTCGGCGTTAGAAACCAGGGGCGGAGCTAGCTTTGGGACATTGGGCGAACACCAGGCAGATTATTGTAAAATCTGTGCCTGATTGACTAAGACTATGAAGTCTCGAAGCAAAAAGATTTGGGAAAGCCATTTGTCAAACTTTTAAGCCCAAATTCACAGATAAGATAACATTAAGACAATTTTAGACTTACGACACTCTCATGACAGTTGATGGCGAATTCATGAAATTATTACGACAATCCTAAGACCTATTTCAGGACAAAATCTTACGATCACCATTCATATGTCTTAAAACAGCTGGTTGCTATTATACCAACAACTCCCGGAAATTCTACGACAGTTTTTACGATTAGTTATGACAAATTTTACTTCGGACATGTCATGAAAACATCCTACGACATCATAAGTGTTGTCTTAATATGACCTTAAGACGTATCTTAGGATAATGTTAGAAAAATATCTGTGAATTTTGGCCTTGTAGCCTATCCGTACCTCTTGCAACATATGATTACATCCGTGCACGGTATGTTGTGATAAACGGTATTGCACCAGTCTAGCGTCGTGAATGTTCACGTATACATGTCATATTGATTACCACAACAACGTATTTGCCTCAAGTGTATTTGTTAGTCTGTACATTACGCAAGTGTAAACTTTCATGAAATTCCAAGAGAAGTAGGATGTCTGGGTCTCCTCGTTTTTGCAGCACACCGCTCACACTATCCCCAACCGTAAAAATAACAAACCCTAAACCAACCCTAAATCTAAGCCTATCCCTAACACTAATCCTAACCGTAAAGGTGACCCTAACCCTAACCATAACCATACGCGTGGAAGCGTTCACGATGTGTAACGCAAAAACCGAGAAGAGCCGAAAGTCTGAGACAAGATAAATCCATTACGTTTACAGAATGATCTGGATCCGGACCCTAGTTGTTTGTTTCTAAATTTTACTTAACACTGAGAATGTATTGAAATTAATCACTTAATGAACTCCTGATGCTGCAGCACGTTGATGTATCAAGGATTATGTGTGAAATGGGTCGTCGAATTTAGAGGGTCAAGAATTATTGTAGACCCACTGACTTGCCAGAGTCAACATAATGAACGATTTTTCCTTTCAGTCGAAGACAGACCACCCAAGAACAGGATACACGGATATGCTTTTTGCTTATTTGACCTTGACGTTGACCTTGACCCGGTGATCTTGATATATGAATTTGACCTAAATATTATGAAAATGTACTAACAATGAACTCTGTAGTTCAAGGCTTTCCAAAGTGAGAACATTACAGACAGACAGACAGACAGATGCGACTGTAAGCATTACCACTCCACATTTGCATGTCGCAATAACGGTTCAACTGACTGTACATTTACGACGTGTGTGAGACAATTGACATAACAAAATTATTACGAATTACTTATATATTTTATTGATTGCGTACTGCAGTAAATATGCATGCTATAGCTTCGAACTTTTTGCGGATAATTCTAGTTTAACGAGTGAGGCTACTGTGTTCACATAGGTTATCTGTCATCCCAAATGACAAGATGTCACCTCTGTTCGCCGTAAGAATGGATGATTTAGTAAGTAAGTAAGTAAGTAAGGCAAATTATACACAGCGCACGAAAAACATCGTCAATCGTCGCAGCAGTCGTCAGTAACCAAAGAGATGCGGTTTGAGTGCTCGTCGAAATTGCTGAGTGTAATGTCCGACTCTTGCTTGTGCTGCCATGTGTTGGTAGAGAAATCCACTCCCGGATAACCTAATGGAGAAATAACAACAGGTTATTTCATACGCTCGGCCTTGGTGTTTGCACGCTGTAAATATTTCTAGTTGCTGATGTAGGCTACTAGGTTTAGCGTGTACAATGTTGACATAACGTATTTTATTGCACGACGTAAAGAATTATAGGCCTACATTAAATATCTACTAAATATCAGTGATGTATCTTATTCAGTTCTGGAGATATGGTGTGACAAAAAATGGTAAAAACTGCAGAATGTCTATTTATTCCAGAATTCATCGACTTTGAGGCCCATTTTCTCGAATACTGCAGGTTTCCCGATAGAGAACTTTTCCTCAGTAATCCTTATATATTTGTGGTCCTGAAAGTGAGAAGGAAAAGTAGCGCCCCTCGTACTGAAACGAAACCCCACTTTAGAGCTTGGCTTCAGACTGCGGCCTATTAGGCGTGGTCAATTCCAGTCACGTGACAAAGATGGCGGTCACACCATTTCATTTGCCATACCTGAAAACCACATGGTACATGCAAATCTCATGGCTCTGTGTTTTATAGAACCGGAGTTATTACCGATGGAATTTTTACGTTGCGGGAATAGGTATTTTCCACCTTTTTTGCTCCTGTGACCTGTGACCTTCATATACAAACTTGACTCGTATTTTCTGGAGATAGCCTATACGGGATGTGCAAATATGAACTTCCTACGTCCAGGCTTTCGAAAGTTATCGTCTGACAGACAAACAGACAGACACGACCGAAATTAGATACCACGCCGTCGTCAAGCAGACAGTTTCAGATCCGCTTCTATGTCTTGCTGAAATTGAGAGTGATGGATTAATCAAACGACACGTCTCCCACCAATTTCAAATGCGGCACGTTAAATATTAATGGCCTACTGAGCTGTCTGAGTTCAAACCGTACGTAATAAAACTACTGCTGAATTTTGTGGTCTTGTCTTAGTAAGTAACGGTGAAATCTTTGACTGATGCCGTGATGTGAAAAAAAGAATCCGCACAGGGTGAGAAAAATAAATAAGCTTAATGCAAACAACCGTTTTCAGTCAACATACTCTTTCCAAAAAACGACTTCCACAGCTTTATTAGACGCATGACAACGGTGGAGACTTGGTTACGTTAACAGGACTGCGACTTGGCAAAAATGACTGGCTGTGGCAGCCGGCTTTGACTGTGATGGCCATTAAAAAATAATGCCAATTAGACCAGACTAAGTGCGTGACTTCTATTTGCATACGCTGCACGAGCACGTGGATCACGCAAACGAAAGACAAAACTACAGTCGTAATGTGAGAATGTAGCACGCACAGCTTTTCGCCAACACAATTTTATGACTTATAGGCAGAGAAAATACGTAGATATATAGATAGATAGAACTTTATTGAAGACAATATTGACAAAACGAAATGCAGTGTGTAAGAATGTTGACAATAAAAACTGTTATTGAGCACGTGGCTATGTGTGAGGCGTGTTAGAACATTCGAATTCGCAAGGTGCCCTGTTCTTTCAGGTATGTCTCTGTTGTGTGCTCTCTGGCACAGTTGGTAGGTAGTGTTGTGACGTTGTTGATAGCAAGACAACGTAGCAGACTGTGCATAGACAGTGGTCAGAGTTGTTGCAGAGCTGGTTGAAAAGCTGCTGGTCTACTTCTTCTAACACACTGTTGTGAAGATATTATTAGAAAATAGCAATGTTGTGTAGTGTAGTGTCTGAATTAAACTAGTCAGCATCGCAGTGGCTAAAGTCTTACGGCAAATACTGTGCAGTCCACAACAAATGGCAGTCGTTATCGATGGTGGATTTAACTACTTGTTATACAATGGAAAATAACAGAAAATATGGACGAGCTGTTTTCTATTGACGATACCAGTGATGTCACAACAGACGTGAACGGGTGGACGGTGCCCGCAGAGATTACTGCGACAGTCGGCCTTGCTATCGGAAGCTTTGGTATCTGCGCCAACGCCGCGAATCTTGCTGTTCTAGTCCGAGCACGTCGACTTGCTGCCAGTAGTGTACATATCCTCATCACCAACCAAGCTGCAGCCGATCTTCTTGCATCTGCTTTTTCCATATTTACATTCATCCTGATGCTCACTCACGGCTACAGCTACAATGGCACCGCGATCTTCGACGACGTTATTTGCGTGATATTCGAAGGCGAGGCTCTGACGGCAGTCGGCGTGGTAGCCGGAAAGATTGGTCTCATAGTCATCACCCTGGCTCTCTACTTCAAGATCGTCCACGCCATTGCATGCCGCAAGTACTATCGCAACTGGATGACCAGAGTGGGTGTGGCATTGCCGTGGATCGGTGGAGTATTCTTCGGTCTGGTTCCGGTAATTGGCACAACAAGAATCGTGAATGGTGGACGATGCTTGAGACTGGGCGTCTGGACGAATAAAACCATGGCAAAGGTGAGCCATACGTTTCTTTCTTGCCGATATTGATGCTATTTTAATAGCCGCTGTAGTAATCATTTCAGTTATCAATTATTTGACTTCATAATGCTCTATATTGTATCTAATTTCTTGCCTTTTTGTGGTCCCCCACTACATGTGTGTCTGTTGACTACGCTGGTGTCTCCAAACATTATCAGCAGCCTGTTAGTGCTACTCTTTGTTCATTATTTGTTTGAAAGTTCATTCATTAACTCCAATGCTTTATATCTCTTCATTATGTTTACAGACATAATGACGTAATTATAATGCTATAAAATAACTGCGACATTAACTAAGTAAAATGCAACAGTGACAAAAATATATTTATATTCAATTATTAGCTAAAAGTCTCGCTGTTTTATGCACCAAAAGTTATCAAAATCGGTGGACGCATTATAACAAAGTTGCAATCCGTTAAAAGTGCCACGTTTTTATGAAACACAACAAAATGCAACAAATTTGAACATTTCAGTTTCTTGAAGTATTGCGGCAATATTTTCTAGTTGTGATGGATAATGTCATATCTTGTTTTGTTATAAATCGGCAATTTAATTGTGGTCCATAATGTTATATACTGTTTTGTTGGAAATTTAACATATTTCTAGCAGTAAAAAATTTTGAAAATTGGTTAAGATTTGATGAAACTATCTACACAAGAGGGTGGCGTGTTTTTTTGAGACACAGTGTATTTGAAGTGTAATTTTAATGACATTGAACTAGGATTGTTCAAGGTCATCTAAGGTCAACGTTCATAGTGCTAATCGAAAGCCCATTGGTGGTTTACTATCTGACCTTCATTGTGTCCAATATTGTATCTGTCACCTTATTATTATAAATATATGATGCAAAAATCAGGTAACCTAGATCTAGAACGGTTCAAGGTCATCCACGGTCAAACGTCATGGTGCCAATCAAAAGCTTATTGGGGCATTTTTATCTGACTTCCTTTGATTCCATCATCGTATCTCTCACCATTTTCGAGATATTTGACATTAAGGTCATTTTCTGTTGGAGCAATGATGACGATTAATTCTATTTCCGATTTGGGGAGTGAAATATTTCGGATTCTAACCAAAACAACAGGTAACCACATCTGCTGGGACTCCGCCACTTTGGTGGCGAGTATGGTGAACATCGGTGGAAGATTGCGATTCATTTGTAGCCGGCCAAGTTTTCTAGAATTCCCATACAGCACACACCAAAAATCCCAGGTCTCGGGAAAAATCCCGAGAAAAAGCTAACTTTTCTGGGCTGAGCATTTGGCCGATATTAACCACTTTTATGGCCCGG
>Ga0049105_1000586_pt1 | contig 13251 bp, 7 predicted proteins | sample WorMetvaBAHAMAS1_FD_61260 | JGI IMG/M metagenome (GOLD analysis project Ga0049105, IMG submission 61260) | Worm MetaG Olavius vacuus BAHAMAS.1 | ecosystem: Host-associated > Annelida > Digestive system > Unclassified | place: Germany: Marburg | collected 2013-04-09
TAGTAGTAGTAGTAGTATAGTAGTAGTAATAGAATGTTCAGTTACAGCATGTACTGTGCGACAATTACACATTTTGACATGTCATAGGCCTACACTAGCACGTTTATCCGCGAACTGAAAGAATGCAATCAGTAGGCCTAAGCTCCTAAGTATTATTTCTGTGCATACGAACGGTCGCGCGTCGTCAATACTTCTCATTTCTCAGACTGGGAACGACACAATAGTACAAGTAATTAATTACTTGGGTTATTCATTTTTCTGCTTCGTGATATAACACCAACATATACAACGATACAAAACATTTTGCGTTTTTAAATTTCAGATTAATAGCGCTAGTTTCAATCCCACATAGAACAATACCTCAATTTTCGGCTCTGACTTACATGTACGTCTCTGATGACCTTGTCAACTAACGGAACCGCTAGAATAATATGTGAATAATGCTGGTTGTCGGGATTTTGCGTCCTATATGAGAATCACTACCTTCATAGAAGTTGAAGGAAGGGTTTCCACTTTTCAGCGATTCAAATACTAAAACAATTCGGATGTACCACGCTTGAGTCCGATGCGAACTCGCTGGATGAAGCTTGCCGATTCGACAGCTCCAGCAGCTGACCTCGCCACGACGCGCATTTCATACACGGTCTCCGGAGACAAAGCTTCAATTATCGCCCATCCACGTGGCGCCGCCATCTCCTCAGACACTGTCCATTCCACGCCGCCTACACAACGATCACATCTAGAACTGTTAACGATTTAAAAAAAACTAATAGTTAACTTGACTAAAAATAACAATTAATTAATCGTAAATTTCGACTAGTAACCGAGCGTTGCAAATCGGCCAAAACGCTGTTTTCGTTCATAATCTAACAGCTCTCGCAACGAGACCCAATCATGGGTGCTTTTCGTCCAGTCTCTTAAACAAACCATAATGTTGATGGTCTCTGAAAAAATGAGATAATAATTGTCGATGATGTATCCAGCTAAAGCTAATTTATATATGTAGTTAATGACTTTTTTTCTAAATTTTTAATCGTTAAATTTTTAACAATTAACCGGTTTAACCCCTTGATTAATCGTTAACTTGCCCACCCATAAGAACATCTATGCACATCTACGATACTCCATCCATAACTAGGCCTAATATTGTGCGCGACGGCTACCCGTAAATGCTATTATATAGCGATTTAACAATTTTACAATTTACGCAGGATATGTCGTAGGCCAATCATCTGCGCCTCCAAAAATGTTTAAATTTTCCATAGATTTCTCCATGCACTTTAAAACGATGGCGACTGAAATACGACTGGGTGGTCGTAAGGTGCGGTCTCACTGCGATCTAACCACTTCCAAATTCTGGCGCCGTCTGCCAAAAATAGAAGCCCTTTTACATACGTCGGGCCCACCACTACTAAAACTATTTTTAAAACTACAAACTAAACCACAGCCTTGATAAAAGTTTGACAAACAAGCTCTACAGAGACTTATTATATTATAGGAATCATAACCATTCTTTGAAGCCAATGCATTGCAAAGCTGATTATAGAAGTTCGCAATACAGAATTCTCAGAATAATCCATCGGACGCCAAGAGTAAATCAGTTAAACGGATATAAGATCGTGTTACTGCTACAACATAATGCCACGAAGACGCACTGTCACAGAACCAGAACGCTGCAGCTCAATGCAATCGCGGCACGTAACGAAGCCCTGGAAATTAATTACACCGTCTGGAATAGGAGCGGAAGGTCGACGGCAAGTGGAAGAGAGATGGTGACGTGGAATTGGAAGGTCTCGTGACTTATAGAACCAAACGGTCGTAGGATTTTCACGGATTTGAGACTGACGGCTAGCAGCGTGGGAGAACGGAGCGGCCGCGGAATCGTGCAGTCGAAGTAAAAGAGCGGGAAGACGAGAGGAGAGAGTCGTCGCCGAGTGATGAGGATGAGGATGAGGGCTGCAATGACGTAATTACTAAGTCTTCGTGACATCAATTGATCACAGAAGGCAGCATGCATCCACTCAGCCAGCCGTCTGCCACCCACGTCTCTGTTATACCTGCCGCAGCTTCGGCTGAAGGAGCCGTGCAGGCTGCTGATGGCCGGTAGAGATGTTTAAGTCAGAATCACTTACTAGAAATGATGCTGCTCGCGCAATCAGCGCTTATTAGTGAGACGTCAACAGCTGAACACGAACATCAGTGTTTTATAGTGAAATCGACAACATTAGCGGTGCGTGAAATTATCAAACAGCGTGATGATTCGCTGCACTTTGTCCAATATGCGCTCGCTATGTTCTGCGTTATCTGAAACTCTTCACTTGTAGCACACAGGCTAACAGGCTGTGTAATGCGCCTTCTGTCTCAGTGGATCAATCGAAGTCTAGCCTCCATCGAGCCGAGCAGGCCTCAATACGAAGTCAACGAAACATGGTGAAAAAGTCGTCACGCACCGGAGTTAAAATGGGACTATAATAAGGCGAAGAAAGGATTTGCAGTTAGGTCGATACGACAATCCAGGACTTTTTCAATGTATACACGAATACAAACTCTCCAATGTTTTATCGATGTAGTTTTAGCACTGAAGAGAAACATATCGTACAAATTCAGTAAATTTGAGTGTATGATCGCCTCGGACCCTTGTTCCGTCTACGCGTGCGGGCGCAGTAGTGATATCTGTTGTACACTAAGATTAATGCAATTTTAAAATTTCAAACCATCGCATCAACCTAAAACAGGCAAATGGTATAAACGCCCCAAAATCGCATGGTCTTCACTATGTCGTTACGTTATGCTCTTCGAAAGTCAAAAATTGATCTTTTCATACTTTTCACCGGAACTCTGTGGAGTCGACTTTCTGACTCATTTAGGCAGCCTCTTGGGATTCAGTTTCCTTTATTTTTGTCCCAATTTACACGGGCCAGTTCATCACCTTGAGCATTGCCACTCTCATCATCCACCGCTCTCTTCCACTTCAGGTTAAAAAATCACATGTTCCACAAATCTTTTCCACCATATATAGACTGCTTGAACTCTGCCAAACGGACTGGCTTCACAGACTCAACTAAACCGTCTTCAACTCATCCAAAATTCTCTCGCACATGCCATCGTCAGGGACCCAAAGACAAAGTCCTCAGATATCTACCCTGCTTTCAAATCTTTACACTGGCTTAAAATTATACAGCTGTATAAAGTCCTCAACACCACTCAATCTTCACATCTATATAATCTTATATTTCTGTTCAACTCCATCGTAGCACTCGTTCTTCAGCTGTCATAACCCTCTCTCGCCCACCTTCCTCTTCCTCTTCCTCTCTGAAGGTCAATAAAAGACAACAACCGCTCTTTCTGTCACGCATCACCTTGTCTCTGGAATCAGCTTTTCAGGGAACTTCGCCTGCCTACTGATCATGAAGACTCATCACTCCCATCTGATCTCACACACGTCAGTTCGTCATTTACTTCATCACCACTGTCACCATCCATTACTCATCTCTTTCACTCCAGACTCAAAACTCATCTTTCCCACAAATCCTTTCCTCCATAATTCTTCCTTGCCACCCACCAGACTGACCCCACGGACTCCAGCTGTTTTTCGTTTTTCTCAAGCATGTCGGTTTTAACTTTGGCATTGTGTGCTAGGCTAAGCTGGCATAGTCAGCTTTTAAGTGCACATTAAATCATCATCGTCATCATCATCATTCATTCTGTTCATCGACTTTTTTGTACTAGTTTTATTTCTCCTTATTTTTTAGCGTGGTAAGCCGGCTTTACGTCGCCATGAACACACGTTGAATATCTGTGTCTAGTATAGTTCTGATGTGCTTCCATGATGTTATTCTGAAAGGTCTGAAAAATGAGGCTCGACCATTCATCGTAAATTGCCTCTGCCGTACTCCGTGGACTTTGGCTCAGCAGGTCATATTGCAGTAATATACGCAATTATTATCATCACAGAGCGGCTGATGAGAGGCGAATGAAGCAGGAAGTTGGCATCGCCGGCACTGTACCTAGACGCCGGTAATGCACGGTGAATGTAGTTCCGGCAGCGTAGCTAGCGCCATCTTGCGACCACCACGTGACGTTTAGACCTCGTCTGCCGAGAGTCGCAGTCGTGAAGTTAGGCATCGATGGCGCTGACACCGACACAAACCGAACATCTCCATTTATACAGCAACAACAACAACTACTACTACTACTATATACCGCTACTACTACTACTAAGCTTAATAATAATAATATACCAGAGCACTCGACAAGCGGAGATCTCCGCCAAGGCCAAATAGTAAGAAAAACCATCTTGCAATGTTGAAAAGCATACGCCGGCGAACCCTTGAAATATAAAATTTTATTTTTGTTGATCCGTACGGGTGTGTTCATATACTGACTCAGATTTGCCTGACACTGACAACAGTGTATCGTTCGAAAATACCATTAATCAAAATAAAAAGGGCAAAATAAAATAATGCAGAGCAGATTTATCAGATTAATCAAAGTAATATTTTAATGTTGTTAGTGTCAGACAAATCTGAGTCAGTAAACGAACGCACCCATACAGGTCAACAAAAAATAAAAGTTCCATATTTTAGGGGTTCGCGGGAAGTACCCACGAATTAATTAGGCGATTGGCTAATGCTAAACAGTGAACGATGCGGCGAAGTTAAAGTGTTCACTTTCAGATTTTCATGATCCAGGTCGCATGAGTTCCAGGATTTTGCAGTGTCTTCATTGTCAAAAGACACATCTTTGATGAAATTTTCATGAAGATCCAATCAGTGGTTTTTACGCGACTTTGCTAACAGACAAACAGACAGACAAATGTACATAACCTCATCGGCGAAGGCAAATGTACACATACAAAAGTCAGTAACTGCTAAGGTAGAAGCAACACAGGTTAGGTCAGGTCGTACGGAGTAAACTAGCTACGTAAAATGTTAATATGAGAAGATGGCGGCCCTATGGTCGACAGGATATGCCACTATTTATATACAATTTTAATACCGTTGTGTTATGTTTAGTGTGTGTGTGTGTTTTTGCGTGTTTTTATAACTAAATAGCTTTTATTCGCAATGCTGGTCTTTAACTATAGGCTAGTACGCAGTTAATTGTTAATTGGTTTTTAGGACACCGGTAAGTGCATGCAGTTATCGTGCCTCGGCGTTCCTGCTTGATTTACTTTTTATTTTGTCAAGCAAATAAATTCATTCATTCATTCATTCATATGCTAATACCTCGACTTTGACCGTTTGACTCACAGGCGTGGAGCCGGGGGCGACAGGGACCAGCGCCCCTGCATGTTTTGGTCTGAGGAGCGGAGATATGCAATTTCGCCACTACAGTTTTCAGCAAAAATGTATAATCTTCCAGGAAAACCAGTCGCAGGATTTCAGGTAAACCCCACCCTGTGCAGCTAAGACTTATCACAATTTTTATCGCTCTGGTACTAACCGTAGCCGTTTCTTAGTTGTTTTTAACATTTTACGTTATTTTGTGCATCAACGCATTCATCCTTGTCGTGTTACTCTCTCTCGTGTTTGTTTGTGTGTTTGTGCCTACTGTCGCCTACTGTCTTATATGTATACACAGAGAGTTTTAAATAAATAAATAAAATAAATAAATAAATATAGATTACTCCGAACTCCTCTGGGCAGCTGACAGCGCTGGGGCTAGATGCCGTAATGACTGCGTCTGGCCGACGGATGTTAGCTGAGCCCACACAATGTCTATAATCTTCCCACGCCACTGACTGACTTCTAAGCTTATCCTATGAACGGACACTCTAGAGGCGGTCAAAAGCACCGTTGTTTCTATTACTGGAGGGACGCGCAGTAAACGTAAACAAGCTGAATAGCTGACTGACGTCACTGGGCGCCGAGCGCAAGCGTTACTTATCTATTATAAACCACTCAGTCAGGCTGCGGCAATGTCTAACGATTTCTATAGGGACCGGAAAGGCGCGGGCGTTGAGAAGACAGGCTCAGCTATTACTATGTGTGTGGGGGTCTATTGCACGTCGACTGTCAACAGACGCTGTTTCGTGTTTGACAGACAGGCAAACACAAACACACCGGTCCAGCTGTAGCTTGCGTGAAAATACTAAAAATAAACTATCTCCCTAAAAATGTACATCAGCTAATTAATTAAATATACAATTAAACATGGTGTAATAAAAGCAAAAAATAAATGCGGACACTCTTGCTAGTCGCCTCTGTTTCTTCGACTGTTTAATGGCCTTGGAATACCCCTACTGTGAGTTACATGTACATGTAGTTGAGTTAGTGCTGAAGTCACAAAGCTGTTGCAATTCTAAAAAAATTCCCGATTTACAACTGGGAATATACCATAGCCCCTTGAATGGGATAGTAGTAATGGCGCTAAAAGCATTTTTACCGCGCTGCATGAAATGCTGATGCGGTCTAGCGTTGAGAATTCTGTCTGTCTGTCCGTCCGTCAGTTTGTCAAACGCGTTCATTGTGACAAAACGGAAGAAAGATCTGACCAGATTTTTATACCACACGAACGATCATTTTGCTGAGTTTTCTGAGAAGAAGAATGGTTGTTGGGGGCGACCCATTCTACCTGAAACTTGGGTCAACCGGCCTCCGTTGGAGCGAAATCGCCGATTTTGAACCGATATTCGCTCGTATAGCGCCTCATCCGTACGTTTTCTCTAAGCCCCCCAAAGGGGGCTAAAAACGCACAGAGTTCAAAATTTGAACAATAAGCTGCGATAACTCCGAAACGGTGCAAGATAGGATGTTAGTATTAATCACTAATAGGAAGTCGTGTACGGGCTTTCAATTGGTACCGACCTCGATGACCTTGAATGACCTTGAACGCCGTAATAGTCTTTTTGCGTTTTTTGTTCACCGAATTCGATAGCTTTGCCGGCCGATTATGTCACAGTGGTTGAAGATAGAGCTATAATGTCCGTAAAATATTGTCTCCCAGTTCCAGTCTTTCACGTTTGGCCAAAACTAACGCACCTTGCAGCGCGGTCTCTCTGCGACAGCTGAGCCTCTTGTACTTAATACTATTTCAAAGTTGATGAACAGGGACTGAACATTATGTAGGCACAACGGCTAGCGCAACAGAAACATCAATGGAAAGAACTGATAACTGGCCCCAACGGTCTACCGACCACGGGATCAAGAAGCAAGAGAGAGATAATTTAAAAGTAAACTTAGAAAAGTGAAAGGTGGAGGTTGAGTTGACGTACGTCCGGCGGGCGGAGTGTGGAGATCAACAGTAAACGGTTGACCGCAGCCGACGTGTGTCTTGGCGCAGACCGTCACGCGGTACATCTGACCAGGAGCAAGACCACTCAGTTGACAGCTGGTCAGCAGCGCGTCATTGATGTCCACTACGGCCGGCTCTGACTGCGACTGACCAGTCGCTGCATCAACAGCATCAGCATCATTGCTATCATCATCACAATAGCATGTACGCCAGTAGCTCGCTCTTATACGATGCTATAAAATTCCTATAAAAATGAGAGCGCCACAGTGTACGTTTCAATTTATACCATCATTTTTAGTAAAATTTCAGCTTTTGTTCGATATCTTGCATTTATCTTTCTTTTATTCTGTCTGTCTGTCTGTCTTTGATGTGCTTCCAACTATAGGGTGAATAAAAAATGTATTACGTTGCGACGGTTGCCATAGTTATAGCTTCCACTTGTTTCAGTTAAATAATAGATGGAACGGTAAAAAAAATTAAAGTATGATTCTTTATACCGGTTGGTCGAATTTGCTGCAGTTATTTGAAACGGATTTTACGAACCACAATATACTGTACATACATAAGTACATAATATACAGGGTGAACACTGAACACAAAAAATAAGACCCCTCTAGGCGACTTTTACTTATGGATATTTCAGCAGTGCGTACAAATTTTTGCACGATATTTTACACAACTGTTAGCAAGAAAATGCACAGGCATATTTTAATATAACTTGGTGTTGGAGTATATATTTTATTTCCTCACAGTTACGTAAAATTTCGTGCAAAAAATTCACGCACTGCAGAAATATCAACAAAAGTCGCAGGGGGGGGGCTACTTTTTACGTTCTCCCTGTAAAGTGTTTACAGAAACATCCCCTTTTGTTTTCTTGCACGAATCCTAGAAAAATTAAGCAATCTGAATGAAATTTTCAGATAACATTGCCCAATAAATGTTAAATCTAAATCTTTGAAAAATCTTGTCTGTTGTTTAAAATAAACACCTTTTCCAACAGCAATATAAGGACGCCACAACGCGTTACTGCATTAATAGGATTCACTGTTGAAGATAAGCATGCCATTTTTTTACTTTCTTCGGACCATGTGATGACATGGTTCTAAGGGAGTAAGAAAGTAAAAAAAATATAGGGAAATGCTCGCTGCAGGTGTCTGATAACAAAGGATGAAGTTTTAACGGGCTGAAGACACAAAGGAAGTCAGCACAAGTCGACCTGTGCAGTTGCGCGGGAATTGCTGCCAGCAAAAATATTTAAACAAACAAATATTTTCAGATGTGCAGAACTGGCCCTTTTCTTCTACGTGAAATGTGAAATTTTCGTGTGAAATGTGCAAGAAAACACAAGGGAATGTTTTTGATACACAGTGTAGACAAAACCCGAACAGTACATTAGCACCCCACAATAGCTAGGTGCAGTAATCATTTTTGTAACTGTGTAGGCATATATAATTACCTGTTAACGTAAGTCGATATCCGATCAAAACGCCATTGGTGACATGTGGTCGATTCCACATAACGAACATTTCCGACCTTGTGCGGTTTACAACGTTGAATCCTGTCACTGGACCTGGAACTGCATCACGCGCCATCAGTTCACGCATGACGAATGAAAAAATATATTTAAAAATATTAAATGCATGTCATAAAGAAGCCAGCTAAAACCTGAACAATGTATTGGCTAAGCATCAGCCCAGTTGTAAAACACAGTAAACATAAAATGGACATGCACAAATGGAAATGAGTAAAGACAGTCATTAGCGAACTGTTTCCGCCAATGACATACTACGAACTGTGTTTTTAGCCCGCATGGGCATGCTATTGTCAGAGGATTTCTGTCTGTCTGTCCGTCCGTCCTTCCGTCACATTCCGATGTTTTGTCCAGATGAATGAATATACGATCGTGGGGTTTTCAGCTTCACGTAGGACAATCCTTCTAGTTTCTGGAGAGGTAAAGTTTATCCGGATATTCGCAGATTACCTCCAGCGAGGGCGTTTAAGTGAGGCACTCCCCTGTCGCTAGCGAAAATTTGACCAATAATCGGCCATAACTTGGAAACGGTGCAAGATAGGCGGCAAGTTAGTATTAATCACTAATAAGAAGTCATATATGGGCTTTCGATTAGTACCAAAATCGGTGATCTTGAATGACCTTGAATGGCGTAATGGCCACTCCCAAGTGACCAGGGCCGAAATGACCAAGGACCAAACTGGCTCAGTATTAGAATAAACATGTTTGCTGTCATTGTGTTGCAAAAATTTACGCTAATATCGTTTGCGAGTGCATTTACAGCAAAGCTGTCGACTAGCCGAAGTGAAAAGTTTCGGCCACGGGTATAATGCGGATGTGCGGATGCGGATGTCAGATGTGTACAGTGCGGGTACTGATGCAAATGCTAACGCTAATCGTGACCCTACGACTAACCTGACCCTAACGTAACCTTAGGCTTGACGTTAATCATAAACCTAACCCTAACTCTATCCACAGTTAGACAAAATATTGTCTTCGTATATGCTACTCGTATAATACTCCTTACAGTCATTTTTAACGCACATAGCTATGTAAATGCTCTGTTGCTGACTACTATCTGTGCGTCCATCCATCTACCTGTCACATTTGTGATCCTCGCCCAAACGGTTCAACATATTGAAATATATTTTGCACCGTCCGATAGAGCGATGTTAGATGCATGCTTTCTTAACAGTAGCTAAGCTTCTTGTTATACTTTGCAATAAATGACAAAGTAAATGGATTGTACAGCGCTAAAGTAACAAACCCAGCAACATGACATCAGAAAGACCGCGAGATGATAGTTGTTTACCGTGTTTGGCAATGCAATGTTTTGTGAGACAAATAACCAAAACATAATAATTACGTCGAAAAACACCACTAAGTACACGTAACAAGTTGGCAACATCATCAACACCACAACAAGCAACAGCAGCAGCAGCAGCTTGTTGTCCGTTCATTACACTGATTGCGACCATTTGCTCGTTAGTGGCTGAAGGCTCGGCTGCTGTGGCATTTCACGCCTGCTAGGCCTACAAGTGGACATCGTATGTTTCTTTCTGCAAGGGAACAGCACCAGCCAAACCTACAGTGTGAGTCAAAAAAGTAGTTCCCCCTAAGACTTTTTTTGCGATATTTTCTCTCTTGGTGAACGTGCATGTGTAATTGAAAATTATTTTGGTTATTGTCCAAACATATTCCCACGTTTACACCAATCTTGGTCCCTTTATCTTAATATTTGTATGAATTGTATCACTTTTGCTGGTGAGACCCCTAAAATCAACTCTATTTCGTTTGTTACAAAATTCATGAATTTTTCGTAAAAGAACGAGTCACTTCAAATGATATTTAGTTAAATATAACAGCTAGTATCTGCTATACAAATCACTTTATATGTTCGAAATGTCCACCGTTGGCAGACACATATGCCTGCAGTCACTTGCGGGAGTTTTTCACAGAGTTGTCAATGGCTTTCTCCGGTAGGCTAACTGGCTAAGGCAGACCAAATCAACTGAAATGCATCTTTCAACTCAGGAACTGTTTTGGCTTCGGTTACAGCTTATAATAAGACTCCAGTATTGTTTCCAAACGTGATAATCCAGTGAATTGAGGTCGGATGAATTGGGAACCACTCATCATTGGCGATGAACTCGGAGATCGGAAAACGCGGAACCTGCAGGCAGAGTTGGAAAACACCAAAAATATTCTGAGCATGCTGTGCTACAGTATATTGCTTCTTGCTTCTGTTGATATTGTATTCAACTTGTTCTTTTAATTGCTTTTTAAGTAGCTTTAGATTGTTGCAATATTATAGTGACAGATAACTAAATTTAATGGTGATGTCAATCTTCATGTCGATGAAAACTGCTGCTTACTCAAAACGCATGCATCATTCCAGTTCTTGGTGCATTCTTCTGCCAAAAAGCAATGAAACAACAGTCCTGAAAAATGAAAAGCAGTGCGAAGTCGTATTCCTGCACTTCTCAGAGTTCAAGCATCTTAGTTGAATAGGTGCAACGTCATGCATATTGGGGTGCGGCACAATGGACCGCCGTTCTCCATTGCTCTAAGGACATCTGCACAAGACGCAAAGAAACAGCTAGGAGTGTCCGCACGGGACCAGAGTGCTACGCCGGCACGTAACATCAGCAGGCAAACCTCACACGTTTCGGTTCTTTCCGTCCTAGGTTCCACTGCACACGCCGTATCTTCTTCCTCAGTTTCATCAGCGTCTTCGTCGTACCTTCGGAAAACGACTCTATCAGTGACGAGCAGCCGCGTGCAATTACATCACCGCAAGTCAGCAAGCATTTGCTTGATGTCTGTTTATTCGTCCGGTCACACATTCTTTATCTGTTTCGAATGCACAACGTATTAATCCTTCATATTCGCATTCCAGGTCTTGCATTTTCGGGTCGCGGCGCATTTTCAGCTGCCGGCTGCGTTTAGCGTGAGGCACATTAAACGTCCGCAGCGTAACTCTTTCCGGCCGAATGTGTTGCTGATCGACATCGGTTGGTCGTTCGGTCGGACAATCACAGACGTGGAGTGGCGAGTGACAGACGGACGCAAACCGTCCAGGAGGTTTTCTCTGCGATAGACGATGTTGACCTTCGTTAATCAGGCGTTGACAATGATTGTTGGACACATGTGGCACTTAGGGACGGTCTGGCGCTACAAGCCTCGCTATTTACCACTAAAGGCATTAAAGTCGAATGCAAAATTCAACAGTAAGGATTATTGGTTCTGCGTATAGTGGTTCTGCGTGTGGCCGATTGGGCTGTAGACTCCACCAGTACCTGCAACTGTAGTCCCTAACAAAAGCTTTTATGGGCATAAACCTTAATTTGAACTCATATACTGTCGGCTTAAAACAGCACCGTCCAATTAACTCCACAAGTAACTGTAACTGAGGCACTTGTATTGCGCCTCCTACTAGAAGACCGAGGGCGCATCGATCTTGAACCATCAGTTGTGTTGTTTTGTCTGTTACGTGTTTCGATTTAAACACGTGCGTATATATTTCATGTACGCAAATAAACTTACTTACTTACTTACTTACCAATGGCTGAATGGTCATTTTGGCAACGACAATGCTTTTGTACAATTGTGAGCGCATAAAGCATCATCAAGCGGTTACTTGCTACGCCTGTCATTCGCCGTCTGAGTCCTCCGCTGTACGTCCACGTCCAACGATCGAACGACGCTACCAGCACGTGCCGACAGTTAGGCACGTCACTACGCGACATTTCACCGACTGATCGACGCCGATCACCGGTCAATCCTATCTATATCCCGGTGCAAACATTCTTTACCCGGCATATACCGCCAACCGCGCTTATTACCAAGCCAAACGACGTAATCTAAACGAAAGCAGACACGTCAGAGAACGATGGACATCAGTCAAACTGTCAGACATTCGCCATCTGCTACAGTCAGTAATTAGTCTGTAGGAATTACGTCTTATCCGCCATTACTTGGGTTTAGGACTACTGTATGTCGGCGCAATATGCGCAGCTCACGAACAAATGTCGCTACAAACGGCTACAAAAAAAACAGAAAGAGATCATCAATCCAGCTCAAGCTGCAGTTACGTTCTCTGATGTTTCTAAATTGAAGCATTCGACTTCGTCGATAACACGTCTTACACTTTAGTAGTTTCTTTTTCCTTTTTTACATCAATTTTATTATTAATATCGTGCGCTAGACTAAGCTGCAGGCTTATACCCGTCAGTTTTTCGAGTGCGAGTTAAATATTTGTAATATCGTATCGAAACTAAAATGCCAACAAAAAGTACAGAACGACACAACGCATAAAGTCAAAGAAAGCCCTGCACTTTACACTCAACGCTGATTGCACAAACGTTGTCTAATTTTGCGTGTACAGGGCAGGACAGTGATACAACACGATCAGCGTGACCACTGGAGAAGACTGAGCGACAAGTTAAGTAAGTGCATAGAAGAGAGTTGTTGTTGCGTTCTAATGGCAGCGTGGATAATCAAAT
>Ga0049105_1000587_pt1 | contig 13246 bp, 8 predicted proteins | sample WorMetvaBAHAMAS1_FD_61260 | JGI IMG/M metagenome (GOLD analysis project Ga0049105, IMG submission 61260) | Worm MetaG Olavius vacuus BAHAMAS.1 | ecosystem: Host-associated > Annelida > Digestive system > Unclassified | place: Germany: Marburg | collected 2013-04-09
ACGTGTACGATGTCGTCGTAAAGAAAGTTCACGTTCGCTATCTCATCTCCTGATGAGTTTCTTGTTAAAACAGCTGTTGCTCAGAAACTGTGCGGTGGATTTTGTTGAAATTTACAACGTTTAAATCGGAAAGACGATAATTAAAGCGGCTAAGAAGATATTTAATTCTGATAAGATATGCCGTAGTTAAAGTGATTTGAATTTTGACGTCACTTTTTTGGAAAACAGTGTAGTATTTACCAATGTTTCAGCATAAAAATAGCTTTTGTCGTGCTGTGTTTAAATTTAAAAACCTTACTTTAACGTTAATGTAACGGAACACCTGCTGCCGTTGGTTTCTGTTTGTTGGTTTATCGATTAGTACAAAATGAGTGTTGTACGTATGATTGTAGACATGGTCGACGTCCACGGCACCGCCGCGAAGCGTCTGCTAACAACACGTACTCGTATCAGGTAGTAATTAGCGAATAAATCGATTATAATTATTTCAAAATTGATCGCGCGCACGCACTCCTAATTGCACACTATATGCGGGCGGGTTGGATTCTGCACATCTACAATCATGGCGTTTGAAGTTGCTTCTCTTTGTTTAACGTACATATGGGAATCGAACCGAAGTCGAATCGATCGAACCTGCGAAGAACCCGAACAGAACCGAACTTCTGAACCGACGATTATTTCCCATCTCTCTACGTGATCTTTCACTAGAAAACTTGAACGCGATGTATTATGTAATATAAAGGTGCTTTATTTTGTTCATCAAGAAAACTGCTACTCCTTACTTTTGAATTAGACACTTTTTTTAAATTTCGTAACCAGCAAAGTCAAACCTGCGAACCTTATACCTAGCTCGAATCGAACAGAACCGAATACAGCAAAGATGATGAGAACCGAACTAAAACCGAACATAAATTTCTGTTGCTTGCAATGAACCAGCGAACAATAAACGAACACCAGCAAGGTTCTTTCCGTTGATTTTAGTCAACTGTTTAATTTTAGTTTAAGTTTTAGTCTATAGTCGACGAAAATGTCTGAATTTTAGTGGTCGTTGTCGTCAGTAAGTCGAGTTTTAGTCGTAGTTTTCGTGTCTTCGACGAAAATTATTAGCGAATCATAGTAGTAGTAGTCGTTGTCAGTATGACGAGAATCAATTTAATTTAGTCATTCGATCAACCAGTGCCTTTAATACAGGCTGATATCCGCAACTTAAACAACATCCATGTATACAGTGAGTCAATTGGATATTAAAGGAAACAATTCTAGTTGTCGTCACTGTCGACTGAAAACATTGGTTCTTTCACATTTTCACCGTATGTGTCTTAAGTCTGTGCGTGCAATTGTGCGATACATCTGAACCGGTTAAAGACTCAGCTAGCATACATGCAGTCAGTCGAGTTCGAAACTCTCGCATCGTATCGCCGTGAATGAAATCTGCCGTGAATTACTGCGAATTTCGTTGGTCGAACTCACGATTCGCTCACGACCATCAGCGGCGACCACGTTATGGTATACAATGATATAATGCACAGTTTCACGACGCGCTGACTCGAACGCCTCGAGTTCCCGATTTTTACGCCGTTCTGTCACGAAATATAGACGCCGCGCAATGTCGACCCCACGCTGACAGGCCGTTTCTTCTCGCTCGGTCCCGGCCGACGTTTCTGCGCATCGTTCGGAAGGCATCAGGCAGTGGACTGCTCGTTGCTCGCGACGCGGTCTCAGACCGACCCGACAGTACGGCCACGTATTCTATGCATACGTTATGCACGACCCATGGGACGCGGCGTGAGGCCGCCACGTGCGCCAGAAATATTCGTTCTCCAGACTATCCATGTCGCTTGCTATGTTTACTGCAGCGCAGTGAATAAAGCCGGCATCGCCGCTGGCAGTATCCATATTCCAGACAAAACCCTGCTATAACATAAGCCCACCGCGACAAAAAAAATCCTACCCTTTACGACAGCGCTGTAAGCTGGAGCGCAGTGCTGAAAGGCACAGAGGTGCCTTATTACTTTTTATGTCAGCCTCCAACTGTTGACTGAAACACGAAACTGTTTGGCGCCTTTTTTTACTCTGTAACCCATTATTATTTGATCGCTGGTTTATGGCGGGCTAATATTGAACCAACTGTTGATATAAGTAAGTAAGTTAGCAAGTAAGTAAATAAGTAAGTAAGAACATTTGCAGGGCGCTCTTAAAAACAGCATTCATTAGATTAGATGCCGCAGTTCTCGGCAAAACACACGCGTCTTTAGCAACTGTCGAAACTCAAAAGGGTAACTGGTCGATGTAGATATATGTGTAAACCGTACGCAACAGAGCGAATTGTGAATAATTTTGTGTGACGTTCAATGTTAATTACATTATGAAAAATACTATTAGACGAGAAACACAAACGCAAATCTGATTTTATGTGTATATTCTATAAACAAAGACGCAAATGTTACAGCTCGTAATAGTTGTCATTTTATCCACTTTGTTCATAAAGGAACATGACACAGATACCTTTAGTTTCTGAACACCATGTTTCTCTTAAACGAAAGTACACTTACACTGGAGTGACTGGACGGACTTGTCTCGGACTTGTCCATAACAAAGATACAGAAAATTTAGTTACTTTAAAGCTTTGGTTGAAATAATCGTAGTTTGTCGGTAACATATTACTGTTAAAAACGTTGTATATGTCGTTGTGTTGACATCAGAGAGCATTCAAATAAAACACAAAGCGACAACTGTTCGCGAGGTGAGGCTGCAGTATACCTGCATCTGCCGTGGTTCAGGTGTTGCTGTTCGTCCAGACCTAGCTCATTGTCACGCGAAACAAGATTAAAGGTCGGCAGGACAGAGAAGGCGACAAGATGAACGGTGCAGCTGCAACGCTGCAGCGGCGACGGCGCCTACTAAATGACAAAATGCTCTGGCGAGTGAGAGAGTGACAGAAGAAACCTCGGTATTGACCGGGAGGATTTCAGTCCTCCGGACGGCTGTAAAAGCCTCGGAATTAGTGTCAGCCGCTGCAACTCTCACAATACACTGCCGGGAGAGAAGGCTGAGGGGAACGAGGGGTAGAGAGGCCGTTGAAATGAGCAACAGAAACAGACTCAGTCGACATACGGTGTCACGCGAATGTCGGCGACAACAGATTGTGCGATCTGCAACCGATAACGCATTAATACGATAGCTTCAGCAGCAGACACGACCAATTTACCTCCGAGTTTTCAATGTCAGTTTTTACCATCCGCGAAGCGGCGTGGTAATGTTTTTGCTGACATCTGTCTGTATATCTGTATGTAAGTAATACGACAACTTTCGAAAACCTTGACGTAGAAAGTTCTCGTTTGGTCAGCATATCCAGGGGATACGGGTTGAGTTCGCACATAAAGGTCAACTGGTCAAGGTTAAGGTCACAGCAGCACAAAAGCGCGAAATTCCCTATTCCCGCAATGTGAAACTTCAATCAGCAATAATTCTGGTTTTACAGAAGATAGAGTTGTGATGTTTGTGTGCAGCGTGGGGTTTTCGGATACGGCGGATCAAATGGTGTGACCGTCATCTTTGTCACGTAACCGAAATACGGGTGGTCTGCCTTAAATAAGAAGGCAATCTTTAATACTGTTATTATGTAGTATCAGTTTGTGATACCTTTTAATGTCATGAATAGAGTATAAATACATCTTCGATATACACACAGTGTAATGCTCTCAAAGACACGCCCACATTAACACATACGGTATCTAGCTCACAGGGCATACGCGAAAGAATTTGTTGTATTGGTATTGATTAATTCAGTGAAATCACGCAGTGATTATTCGGTATCATCGGCGTTGATTAGCATTTCAATTCTGTTGCTGAAAATTACACAAACAGTTCGCCAAGAGTTTAGTTGGCTTGCACCCTTGAGACTGCCGCACTGCTAGCGCACATGACCCTGTATTTCACGTAAATTATACATTCCACAGATTAACATTATCTGCAGTTCGGTGCCGGTCGCCATCGATATTCTATTTAAGAAGCAACGAAGATAAAATCTGTGTAACCGACAACGACCACAGCTAATTCGATTGACGACGTTTTACTGGGCGTATGACCGCAGTTTTGAGCAAATCAGTTGCCGTCAGTGAGTAAGTAAGAAAGTAAGTAAATGTCGATTTATATAGCGCGATTACGTAAACACCTTTAATGATTCGAATGTCTCGCGAACTGATACGTCTTCAGGTCCTGCCTAAATTGTTCGGAGTGAACAGCTGGATCCTGCAGTGGATTCCATACACTAAAACACACATGACGACGTCACGTCCCATAAACGTTCTTCTGAAGTTTTTCAAACCGTGTGCATGTTTTCGCGGCGTGCAATAACCAGTTCTAGTTCACGGCACTAGCAACTGTCATCTATCGTCGTCGGCAATGATGTCATTGTCGGCGTGTGCGATGCAGTGATACAGTCCTACACCGGTGGAGCGAAGTAATAGAACACCAATACAGTAGCGATGATGACTGTCGGGGAGAGAAGAGAGAGAGCAGGGGCGGACAGTGGAAACAGATTCCAGAATTGCACAATACAAACATCAAACAGTGACAGTCGGCTCGCGCGCGCGTCATCATCTAATAATTCTCCCGCAAAATAAGCCGCAGTCAGAACGTCATAAAGTCGACCAAGGGTGGTGACGGGTCGTCGTCGTCGGGGCGGCGGGATTGTCGTCGCGGTAGACGAGCGGACTGCGCACGCGATCGAGCGCCCGAGGCGTTGTAGCTAGCGCTCATAACCAGTCGCGGCTGGTTGATGTCCAATCTGCTGCAGCGTTCGACGGCCGGTCCGACGTCGACACGATATTCGCTCGTTACCGCCACCCATCGAATGTCATAACGTCGTCGAACTGCTATCATTTACACGGCACTGGTCGACATGGCATGCACAGCCGACCCCGAGATCACACCGCAGGTGCCCCCTCCACCGCCCCAGCCGAGCACATGAAGCGCACACACGCAAACCGCTGCGCCGCCCGACCGAAAAACAACGCCAGCGATTTATGCATATTAAGGGAGAGGGAGAGATATACTGAGCGAAATAGGCGTGCTCAATCATCACTGCCGTCATCGTTGTCATAGTCAGGCAAACTCTCTTGCCGTCTCCAGTCACCGAACCGATTAGAAAAGCAATCGATGACGCGGCACGGACGATATGAAAACGATAATCTATTATTCATCGTTATCGTGATTGCTCCGTTCGTCGGAATTATTACTTTCTCGACAGATTGCTGGCAATTTTATCATCAGCCAACTGTTGCTATTGTGCGATGATCTGCTCGCTAACATACTTCGTTTTCTTTCTCTACCTCGTATTGCCTAATTAATCTTATGACAAATTAAATCTGGCCCGTCATTTTCCAGTTCTGCATTTTCTGGTCCTCCCGGTGTCACACAATATTCCGATTACGATTTTGTGCCCCTACCATCTGGTCCCACATTTTTACCCTTTGATTTTTGTCCCACATTTTCTGGTGCTATATTTTGTAGTCGAGGCACGTATTGCAATGAAATATACATATACATATAGTAGGCCAAAGATACTACAAAGACAGAACTGTTAAATTTTGGCTATGAAATAAATTGCCTGTCGCATTTTTTACAAACCGTTTTTGTAATTTATAATTACTACTACTAGAGGTAATCCATACAAGGTCATATTAAATGTAAGTCGTGTGTATGTCAGACGTCATTTTTCCACTGAAAGAATCGCTCTTATCTGGAATAGTTTGCCACCTTCCATCGTTGATTTTAGACGTTTGTCATCCTTCAAGAGAACTATCAATAACGCAGTTAACGCTCATGTGAATTTATTTACACGATTTTAATGTTCTGTGTGGTTTTGTAACTCGCATTGTAAGCTGTTCATCTTTATAGCCTGTGCATTTTTTGTAGTTATTGTTATACTGCTTATGTGATGTGTCAATGGCCTACGGCCCTTTATCACAATAAATAAATAAATAATTTTCACAATAAATGTCTCATTGGCAAGACTACTGCAATCTAATTAGAGTACTGTACAAAGACATTTACTTATCCTTAACTTGTATTGTTGCTTTTGTCAGACGATTTTTTCTTTTAAAGAATAAAATGAGATGACGATGATGATGATGATGATGATGATGATGATGGTAATGATGATGCTAATTCAGTTCAGTATTTAAGCCATCGTGAGTTATTCGTCGCGCAGATAAAAGAACGGGGACAAGAACTTGTTGCGCACGCATGCAGTTTCTGTCACTCGGGCCGCTAGTTGTTGTCTGACGTCACCGGCGCAAAGCCAGCTCGTCAGGATGCTGACGAAATCATGACGTCATTTGGCGCCGTTGTTGCCGGGCGATGATTGCGGAGGCGACGGTCGAATAAAGGGCGATTGAGCGACGACCGGAGCTCAGACCGCGAGATCGCGCTGTCGCCGCCGCCACCGCTAGTCAGCCCGGCCGCGGTCAGCTACTCCGCCGGCCGGGCCCTCGACAACACCATCGCATGTGGCGGCGTCCAACGCCGTAGTCGACGCCGAGACGGGCTTGGCATTTAATCCAAGCAATAATCTACGGACAAATGCGGATCGCGGTTGCCCGGATGTCTCCCGTTTATAGATAGGCGGTCAACGGGAGCGGCAGGCCGTACTCGCTTACCTCCGAGCCTTTCGCCCCTCGTCGTCGTCGCCTTTATTAGCTTTGCTGAGCCGCCGACGGCGACCTGTCGGGCCGGCGCTATGCTTTGATTTACATGTCCAATATTTTATGCGCGCCTCTATCCCCAGAGGACGACTAAGATTTCCTGCCCTTTCCGACCAGTTGTCGTCGTCGACGCCGCCGCCGAGGAAGCAATACAATATAAATACAAAGGCGACGCTGACGGCGCTCGACGATTGCGTTCAGATGGATGAGACGGGACGGACGTCCCGCCGAGTGATGGAAAGACTTCTCCGGACGCGCTGGTGGCACTGGATCAGTCGTGGACTGTTTATCCTTCTGATCTTGGCGCGCGACGTCGTTTTATCGTCGTCCACTTTCTGTCACGTTACCGCCGCCGCCGGCGACTGTCGGGAAACTGTTGATCGTCGACGACGTACGAGTATACGGCGACCTCGGCCGCCCTGCGACACTATACGCCATCATTTCATCGTCCGGTACTCAGGGTGGGCCGAAAAGCCGGACCGTTTTTAAAAGATTGTTACCGGTACTGCTACATACGATGACACAGAAAGGTGTTTCCATATATCAAAATTTTTACTTATTTATGTGGATCAGAACTGGTATTTTGAATACTGTATTGCCAAATTTAAAATACTCTTTGCGCCAGTTCAGAGAAACGGGACTACACCAAAAATACCAATTAATTTAGATCATGACGTTTAATTATCTCTGCCAAGGAATTTATGTTTTATACCCGGCGTTTGTCTCTTTGTCTGTTGGTTTGTCTGTTAGCAACTTCACGCAAAAACTACTGATTGGATGTTCACAAAAATTTTACCAAAGAACAAAGAAGAACTGGTTAAATTTTGGAAGTCATCCGTATCTGCATCCGGATCTAGGAATTTTTTAAAGGATTCTTCAACACTGCTAGATATGGCATTTTTTTCACAAGAAATGATCGCATCTTCATCAAAATTTTATCACTGGTGTATCTCTGCGGACAAGAAAGTCCGCATTAAATTTCGGAAGTCACTCGGATTCGTAATCCGGATCCGAACTCCGGATATGAACTCCGAGTCTGGAGCGGATTCGTCTTGACGGAGGTCTGCGTTCTCCGTGTCATTTGTCATTTATCACGAGTGGCGTCTTTAGTTAGACATTAACTGATGAGGGGGGGGGCAAATCGGGGATCTGACGGATGGGAGTATTTTACGCGTGTATACTGTATAGTATGCGTTTCGATATAATCTAAGTGCAATCAATATGCATCAGATATAAAGGCCTATAGTCGATATGGCATTTTGTCAGTTTGAGGGGGCAGGGCTCACTGAGTCCTCCGCTAAAGAAGCCTGTGATAATAATCTAAGAAACATGTCATTTGTGCTAGCTATATTTCGATAATTTACCGCCCGACGGCGTAAGTGTGGATAGCTATAGAAGTCGAGTACAGATCGTTAAGGTGTCTCACACGTAAAGTATTTGAACCACGTCAACGACGAATGAGTGGAAGAGTCTACACGAAGTGCATGACTGACACAAACAGATTCAGTTGTCTGGCTGTCATCGGCGCGTTGCTCACTGCAGTCGTTCTATTCATCAGCCGTCATCTTACGATGCAGTGCGGCGCAGGCGACATTGTGTCTGCGAGTGGCAGCGTCGTCATTGTATGTTGCTACACAAGGCAGGGCAGCCGGGCGTCAGGTTGCACACATGCACGTGTCACACGCAACGTCAGCTGCAGCCGCCGCACGAGTCCAACAGCATCACAGACTTAACACCTCCGCCTGCATCATACGACGTCATTATGACCGAACGAACGTCGCATGACGTCATTCTTCTTGACGGCCACGTGCGCCCAGACGCGCTGGCGTATCCAGCGCTGTTATAGCATCTCTCCGATACAGTCTTTGCAAGTATTTCGCGAGCTCCTGAATTTCGTTTGCAGATAAAGGGTTTGCGGAAGTTTGAAGATCCGCCTCGTGTCTGAACGGTTACTGTATAGTGTACAGCCTGATGTTTTCATTGTTTTTTAGTACGTTTTATTTGTGTGTTTCATGATGTGTAATGCTCGGCGTAATACGCTGTGACGATTGATAACGCTGACGACGACGAGTCGACGACGCCACGATACTCTTCTGGACACGCCACTGCATAGAGTGCGTGATGTCGAACTAATAAATAGGTGTGGTCATCATAGCACCCTGTAAAGTGCTCCTGGCTGCTCTGGCTCATACGGTTTGTTGAAACGCCATAGCAGTTGTACGTTCATCGAAACAACTGACTTGAGCGACGGAGTTGCTCGCACTCACAAGGCTCTCACGTGCGACTGAAGCTCGTGTGAACAATGACACACACCTGACACGCACCGCTGTGTGCGAGAATCACAGAAATAAGGTGTGGTATTGAATGACAACGATGTAACACGGCCACCATAACTGTACATAACGCTAGTCACTACGATGTTCGGTAGGAGAAAAAGAAACACGACAATGGCGAGAAAAGTCTGCCGTTTGACACGCATTGTAAAATGTGACAGACAAACGGACGGATAAACTGACGAACTGACAAAAAGTGACAATGATAGAAAGTCATGATGTTCAATCAATGTAACAATGCTGTCGACCTAGAATGATGTCCAGAGTCATTTCAGCTATTGCAAATCTTGCTAACTTCATTGTCTTGTCATTCTTGTCATGTCATTGCATTGTCATTGTCATTTACTTCCGGTGAAATCCAAGCTCGCGAACGGGTGGGACGAAGCAAATTGGACATATTTAAGTCGCAATAACTCTGCCGCGCATTGTTCTTTTTCGCTAAAGTTTGCTTGTGTCCGCTAAGCCGAACTCATGATTAAAGCCGAGAACGATCGGCGGGAAAATAATGTTTTTATCTTGTCTTCTATAAAACTCGGCCGATACTGGTAAAATTTGTTACACTTGCATTGTATCCGGAATAAATTTGCCACACAAAGTAATGTAACTGTTTTCCACCTCACATGAACGGACGTACCTCGCGGAGCTTAAAAGTCGTGTTTTCTGAAAATCCCAATGCTAAAATCAAAAGGCGACACATTTTTGCCTGTTTGCAATAATGATTGCTAACAGATGTAGTCACGACCACGATAAACATTTGATGGTTACAGAATGCGCTAGCGCAAGCTCATCGTCGTCAAGGTCATCGATCAGTGGCAGCCAAGAAGGTTAAGGGCGTGCGTTCGCGCTAAGGGACAACACTTTGAACAGCTGTTTAACTGACAACCCGCGAAGCGGCGTAGTAGATAATTTCGGTTGTGTCTGTCTGTCTGTTGATGTCAGACGATAACTTTCGAAAGCCTCGATAAGAAGTTCATATTTGCACATCCGGTATATCTTCAGGGTATACGGGTCAAGTTCGTTTATGAAGGTCATTGGATAAAGGTCAAGGTCACAGGAGCAAAAAGGTCGAAAATCCCTATTCCCGCAATGTATTCTTAGATCGGCCATAACTCCGGTTCTATAAAACACGGTGCCATTTTGCATTATGTAAGTAAAATGGGATTTTCGGCTATGGCGGATCGAATGATGTAAGTTGTAACTGGCTCCAAACACGACTTTCAAGTTTTAGAAGGTAGTGTAGAGACACTATTCAGGTAAGACGAAAAACACGTCAGGCCTATTTGTGCCACATTTATTAAGGACACTATAGCAAATTTGACCAGAATCAGCCAAGTTTACAGAAAATACAACAAAAACATTTTTGGCTTTTTTTCCGGGACACGATGTGACGTTCAGGGTCATGATTTTAGCTATTGTAAATATGTTATTTTTTGAAAATAACAAAATATACTCTTGATGTTGTTCCCAATCATCAAGGCCACGGTAAAATGCAATTTATGTTCAATATATACATGCGCAACAGCGCAACGTCACAACGGTCCAACTTTTGGTAGCTTGTATGCGTATCGACATCGCGCGGTTTCGCTGCACAGACAGCGAATGACTGAATGAAACGCAAACGTATAAAGAGACTGTGGCACATAGTTTATTTTAGCATCAAAATGTTTTAAACTCGTAATTGTTGAACACGCTTCTTCGGCGCAACATTTCTCTCACAGTGGAAAACGAAGTAAAACGATATGGCTGTGGGCCTATTTCGCGAACTCTATCGATTCATGTAAGCCAAAAATAAACAAGAAAGTAGTATAAAATTGAGTTTAAACTTTAAATTTATCTCAATTTACGCTAATCGGAGAAATAACGGAAGAAATTAACTGACCTGCAATTGTGACTGATACTGCATGAATGACGGTGATAAGTCGAACATACAGCAGCAGTTTGTCGTCGCACTGATAACCGCCACACAGAAGTGACATTGCTCTTTGCCGTCGTGCTCGTTAACTCGCGCCGTTTGACTTGCTAGAGTTGTGTTGGCAGGCTGCGCACTGCACGACGTTCGTCGTTGACGTGTAGGCCGGTGCGTTGAGAGGCAATTAGACACACAGCTACCATCGATCTGTACGCGCCATGCTCGACTACATCACGCTGCTCCGAGTGTCCGCATCACTCACTCCGGCCGTCGCGCTGCTGCTGCTGCTGCTGTAGGCCCGCCCACCTTGCTTGAAAACTTCACAGACGCGCTGACCGGCGCACGCGGCGTTGACCGAGCCACGGCCCTCTAGATAAGTCACTTGTTTGACTGAGCCAACCCAAGACTTCGTGCTCTTGGCAACTGCCTTACTGCCACCAAAGTTAACAACAATCGCAACAGAACGCGTGGCAATCCCTAGTTGCTTATAGCTCCCGCCCAACCCGACAAATTCCTCTTTGCCCATGTCTCTTGGGCTCTGCTGACAGAGAAGGGGTATACGAAGTTTTGGATAAGAGCCTATATATCTAGCGGAACTACGTCACTGAAATCAGTCAATCAATTTTTAAAAACTTATTACTACTAGGCCTACGTTGAGCCGGCCTGGAGATACAAAGTCAACAAAACACGTTGAAAAGTCAAAGCACACTGGAGTTAAAATAGGAGTAAAAGGGGATTTAAGACAGTGTTTGATCATTCATCGAGATTTTCAGAAGTGATTGCCAGTGTACGATAAGTTCACTACGTTGCGTTCGTTTCATGATGTCACGTGAGTATTGTAGGACTAGATTATTGAGACATGACAGTGTTCTCTTAGTACTCTGTTTTACTTCACATGCTTTCGAGATGGTACAGAGTGTGTAAGTAAGTAAGTAAGTAAGTAAGTAAGTAAGTACATTTATAAGGTGCACTACATCTAAAAGTAGGTCAAACAGATGCGTTTTCAGTAACCGGCGAAACTCGGAAAGCGATACGGAGATGAAGTGGTGGATTGTTCCACAGATGTGGACCAGCAGCAGTGAAGGATCGATCGCCCAGAGTTGTGCGGGTTCGTGGAACGTCGCAGGTAGCACTCTGCAGGTCATACACAAGTTATACGCCGATAAAAGAAAAAGCACATCGAGTGAACCGACGCGTGCTGGGGTCCATGGTCCGCGGCACGGTCAGGAATCCTCTGCTGCAGCCGCTGCATCAACGAGTACCTCGTCGATGTTAATAAGACGCAGGTGAGGCGTCGTCAGGTGTGTGCGGGTCGAACGTGCTTCGATTAGACAACAGGTCGTGGCAGTGATAGCAACCTGCAGGCCCTCGCCGGTCGGTTCCAGCCCGGCGGCGGCATCTGAGGCAAACGTTGACCTACGGCGATCAGTCCATCATCGCGCCTCGATGAAACGCTGTTTGCCGTCGCGCTACGGGCGTCCAACTATAGGCGGTCCATGCCGACCCTTTGATTAACAACGGCTGCGTGTAGACCATCTGAACCTTCCGCTCTTTGCTAGACGCACACAGCTGGAAACAACTTAGGCCTACTCGTTCACTGTGCATTCGGCTACCTCGCGGCGACACCGTGTGCCCGACTTGCTATGCATGCACCAGTTCATAGTTCACACCAGTCTTGTACAGTGTGTGTTCCAAGAAATCGAATTAATCGAATAATCGAAAACCGCGTAGTTTTGAAATCCTCCACTGGGTATCCAGAAGCGATAGATGCAACTACTCGTCTTCTGTCTGATACACAACAAGAAGCTCAACTACCGCAGAGCTAGCGACCAGCGGCGGTTATTACGCCGTTCAAGGTTATTCAAGGTCACTAATTTTGATACCGATCGAAAGCCATATGCGACTTCATAAAGCAAATAATATTAACGTAATCCCATCTCGCTTCGTTTTCCAGTTATACAGGGTGGCTAAAAAAATAAGCTGTTGTACTGTGTCAACAGCTTACTTTTTTTGAGCCACCCTGTATAATCAACTTTATTTTGCCAAAGTGGCAGCCAACATAAAAACAATGCTCAGCTATCGCAGAGAGACCGCGCTGCAGGGTACATTACTTTTGACCGAAAGTGGAAGACTGGAACTCGAAGACAATATTTTACTGACATTATACGTCTGTGTTCAACCACTGTAACATAATCGGCAGCAAAGGCAGTCGATAGTAACGCCGCCTAGCGAGTGAGAATGAAGTGACGTGCGATTTCGCCACAACGCGGTCACTTTGACTCAAAATTTCAGGTAGA
>Ga0049105_1000588_pt1 | contig 13242 bp, 5 predicted proteins | sample WorMetvaBAHAMAS1_FD_61260 | JGI IMG/M metagenome (GOLD analysis project Ga0049105, IMG submission 61260) | Worm MetaG Olavius vacuus BAHAMAS.1 | ecosystem: Host-associated > Annelida > Digestive system > Unclassified | place: Germany: Marburg | collected 2013-04-09
TTGAAGATAGACCTATAATGTCCATAAATCATTGTCTCCCAGTTCTAGTGTTCTACTTTTGGCGAAAACTATAACGCACCCTGCAGCGCGGTCTCTCTGCGATAGCTGAGCATCTTGTATTGCATTACTACTGTCTATGGGTCGTGTTGCCTGATTCAAAAAAAATGAATGAATGAATATCTAGACGTATAAGGCGACTGCGCATCAACTGCTTCAACTTCAAGAGTCACCGCCTTTAGTCCACCGTGGCCGTGTGTCGACGTGATATTTCACGATGACGCAATGTGTCAACTACATTCCGAATACAACAGATCCGTTCTTTCACATACACGTGTTGTTGTCTTTTCTGAGATTAATAATATCTAAACAAACTCGTGACCAACTTTTTGACGGTGTTTGAACTAGATGTCACGGATACAACAGAGTTATGTAGAGTTATGTAGCATAACTTTGCATACAAATTGTGTCTCTAATTAGGCCGCCCGACGTTAGTGCGAAATTCGTTCAAAACATCACTCAAATTGAGCCACCCGCATTTGAAAATGCAGCAAGATATCCGAATTCTGAAACAAAAGTGCAATGCTGCGATGATCGCCCTATGTCCGGGCCAAGTTTGGTGAAGTTGAGTCCACGCACTCCTGAGAAAGCTCTGTCAGTTCTGACCCACCCCCTAAAATTGCACGCCAAAACGCGCTAAATCGTCGATAACTCAGCCTTTGATTATTCGACTTCGCTCAAATTTTGTAGAGTTTATACGCATGACACCCGTAATGCTGTAAAAGTTCAAGATCAAGAGGTCAAGGTCAAGGTCACGGTGTGACATATCGTGTGCAAAAATTCGCCAAATTATCAGTAATTCAGCCGGGGATCGCTCGATTTCGCTCAAATTTCGTACAGACTTTGATCACGTGACGCTTGATGTACCATGAACTTCCAAGATCGACGGGTTAGGTCTAGGTCACAGCCTTGACATAACGTATCAGCATCGAAAAACGCTATAATTCAGGTACGGATAAGTTGTGGAAGGTCAAACTTGGTGAAAATTATCCCAGAGCCGAGCCGCAACGCTTAAAACATGTACAAGGTCATGAGGTCAAACACTGAAATCGCAATAACTCCGCTGCAAATTGTTCGATTGTGTTCAAATTTGATAGACAGTTTCATCACGTCACAGAGGATACGCTGCAAATGTTCAAGGTCAAAGGTCAAAGATCAAGGTCACAGTGTAAAGTAATGTATTAGCAGCAAAAACGCTACAATACGGCAATGGATAGGTTCAGCGACGTCAAACTTAGCATGGCGTCGTAATTAAAGCGGGAAAGGGCTGGCGTGGCTCGGGATACCTCAAGTTGCAATGCATTTGCAATTGCCACGTTTTCTAGTTTACTCCTAGCTTTGTGTATACTGCATTTGTTGTGTAGGCCTATCTCTACTATGTGCAGTGTGTGTGTGTGTGTTTATGTGCTTTTGTAACTAGGCTGCACAACTTTTGCGTTTGCTATCAGTATGCTGAGATTTATATAATTGACGACGTCGCTGTATTTGTAGCGGTGCTGGTCGGGGCGTCGATTGGACTCTTCATGGCTTTTCAGATGAAAGAGAACGGCGTGAAGCTGGGTGATCCGCGCGCCGCCGGATCAACGCCACGCTTCTACTGGGGCTGCTTGGTGGCAGCTGGCGGCGTACTGTGCGCCGTGCTGTCTTCCATCTTCTTCATCTGCGAGGGCTGTCGTACTGACAGTACCAGATCATATGACGGCTACGACACAACGAGGACTATCTAAAACCTTTGCGCAAGTTGACCGATTAAGTCTCTCATTCCTCTTTCCTCTCAGCACTGTCGTGACCAGGAACATCGGTATTTGCAGAACCGCTCTACGCTCTAATCTCAATTTACCGGTTAAGAATTCGGAATGGGTTCCCGAGAATGCTTAGCAGTATTACAGGATTCACGAATTGTGAATCCAAATGTGGTTGTGTTGTGCAGTGCATTGTCAGGTGGAATAGCTGTTATTATCTCAGAGTGTTTGTGTGATGTAACTGAAGGGTGAACAGTGCTTGATGTGCGTGTGTTGTGGTTGTGATCCGTGCACGTTGTAGATGTTGATCATTAATGTACATAATAAGCCGACGTAAACATTAAGCACGGATCCAGGGACCGGGAAGCCGTATGGAATTGGAACCACTCCCTTAGGGAACAGGGGACGGGTATCATATAGTAGTAGTAGTGTTAGTATCGGTGAAGGCAGAGCCTCATTCATTTTACCTCCAAAAGTGCCAAAGTGTGTCCTCATTTTGGCCGCGCAACGTGGTAGAGTGCGGCATTTGCAATCAGAATGTCTGTCCATCGGTGTGTCTGTCCGTCTGTCTGTTCATCCGTCTATCCGTTACACTAATGAATCACGCCTTAACGGTTCAAGATATCGAAATACTTTCTGCACCATGCAATAGAAAGATGCCTCTTGTTTCTTGAGGCGAAATTCCGCAGTCCTGAATTTTTAGGGGTTCACCTCTAACGAATGCGTTAAACACATGTATACAGAGACCACTCTCCCTTGTCGGCAGTGAGAATTGGACCAACAATTACCCGCCATGTCTCGGTAACGATGCGAGATACAAGTCACTTCACTAACAGAAAGATCATACGGGCTTTCCATTGTCAAAAAATTGTTGACCTTGAATGACCTTGAACGGCGGAATAGCCGTTATTTTGCTTTGTCTCATTGAAATCAGTAGTTTCAAGAGCCAATTAAGTGAAAGTGGTTGAAGCTAGGTCCATACTTTTTGCAACAAAAATGTAGCCAAAAGAATCTGGTTTTAGTGACAGATGATTTGTGGCGATATTCTGCGAGATTACTGTGAAAAAGAATGCGTTAAAGAGAGGCACCCACACTCGACAAAGAAAATTCCACTTGTGCAACATTGCGCGGCCATCTCAGCAATAGCTGAGCTCTTGTTAAGGCTGTAATGGCTAAAATGGTCTCAGCTTTTATTATTTTACACTTTAATTTTTCTCAGAAAACCATTCATTTACCTGTGGTGCCAAAGTATAAATCCTAAATTGTCATTGTTTTTGCCCATAAAGAGAACGGGGGTGCTGAAAATGCAGAACCGGAAAATGCGTGACCAAAAATGCAGGAGTGGAAAATGCGGGACCGGAAAATGCGGGACTGAAAATGCAGGACTTGCAAAATGCCAGACACCAGTTCTAAACCACAGCATATTGTCGGAGCTGTGGTTTAGCTGCTTTTAAAGGAATGTGGAATACTACTGTATCGTGCATGAGACTGAACCATTGTCGTTTACCTGTTTTGAAGAATACCTGGAATACTTATGCGTCATGTACGAGTCGGAATTAACATTTTTTCGTGCAATACCTTCACCTTTTAATTTATTATTTTTTACTGTGACACTGTACTACTGCAGCAATATAACACTACCTAATGCTAGTTAAACTTGAATTAATAGTGGACCAGTTAAATGCGGAATTAACTACAGCAGTGATAAAATAATCGTATACACTGCACATAATATGCATGTAATACAACGATATGCGGTACAGCACACTTTTTGCGTTTTTTTCTCAATTCAATTCACGTAGTGCAATTGGTCCCGCATTTTCCGGTCCTACATTTTCCACCTCTGCATTTTGGATCCTGCATTTTCCAGTCCTGCATTTTCACTCGACCCAAGGGGGGGGGGGGCTGGATCTGCCCTGGAGCTAATGCATGTACGAATGTACATTATTTTGTGGCGCTGTTGTTATATTTCCTATGCTGCAGTTATTTTATCTGCAAATGAGTTTATTATTTATGAGCTCACCTTAGTACAAATTACGGTTCGTTATGCGGCGGTGTTATTTGTTCTCGCATCACAGTGCTATGTAGAAGACAATCGTGTGCGACAATCGTGTTATTTTCGTTGCAGTCAATGCACAAAAGTGTAGTTGTACATATTAATATGATAGACTTATCGCATAGCTTCATGCAGTAGTCTAGACCGTTCTAACAAATTTAGTACACATATGTACAGAATATTAATGTCGATTACTTTTGATTTCGTATCTCATTCGTTTTAGCTCAGCTTGCTAGGCTAATAGTATAGCCAGTCAAAAGCTGTTTGTGTATCTGTATATCTTCAAATCATAACCTCTACACGTAGAGACTTGCAATCCTGCATATACAGACCTTCTGGTGAACAGTAATCAAAAACCAAAAATTAGGTCAGTCTGACCTAGTTTACTGGGTTGATAGATCACGTGCCGCCAGCTGAGCGTCACGGTCCATGGGCTGCTTGTTATTTAATAGGTGACTATTTAATGGCTGACTGAATTCCTGTAAGTTTTGCATTTATACGTACTCGTCGTTGTGTTGTGTTGTGTTGTTGCCTATAGGTGCAGCTTATTGTCACGAGGTTGAAATTGAAATTTAAAATGTTTCATTGATCAGTAAATGTGTGACTCATCTGTTTTCGACAAAGGCCGAGTGGCTGGAAAGTTTGCCATGCTGTTGCAGTTTTAAATACGGAAATGTTTATATAGTACTTAATTATCGTACGGTATATCTGCAGTTTTTGCCAAAATTATTCAAGTAATGCTTTTGTACATTAATAATAGGCCCCTACGATGGAAATACATTTCTGTTAGTATTTGGACATAGTTCTCGGTTTTCACATATTTTTGCACACTAAAGTTTAATCAGACATCTTAGAGAATTCTAAGGTATTTCGTTGACTGAGCATCAGAACAGCAAGATGGCTTCTGCTTCTCTGAATCTAATCCAGATTAACAACACCGTGATGATCACCTTGCATGCTGAATGACGGCCGTATTTCAGTTATTACGATACAATAGTCCCTATCTGTACTACCGTCTATCGCGCCTGTTGAGTGAATGCTAAATCTATTGTTCAAAAAGCGACCTAAAAGCGACAGCCTCTTGCAAAAGCTTTACTACAAATAAAAAATCGCAATCTCTGTTGATTCTTTTAGCAGTAACAGTGGCAATATAAACCTGACTCAAAGGCATCGTGCGCACGATATTCAATGCTTTGGTTTCATAGCTGTATAGCACCGTGTGAACTTGTCCGTTAATCTTGATAATCGTGATAATCTTTCACTTTATTGACCAATTGTCATATTTATGTTGCAACGAAAGACGCGGTTTACTGCATTAAACTGAATGCTGGACGAATGAAAGTAATTAAATATTTAGAGAGTACTTAAATACTCACAGCAGTACTGACTGAGTATTTTAACAATATTTAAATAGTATTCAAATGCTTTTCTCAAAGTGTGTCATATCCCAGTGGCTGAACACGGTGCCTCTGGACATAACAGTTATAACTGCCGGCATGGCCTGGGTTCAGCTCCTGGGATGTGCCGTGTAATCTGTGTCACAATTGTACTACTAGTAGGAGTAGTACGCCTACTGTGTGCTATTGTGTACTTTTGAATTTTACACCGTTTATTATAGTGTTATGGCGGGACATAAGTGGCTTGACCCTGTGTTGGCCATTTAGTCCATACTGCTGAAATGTGTATGTTAAATGTTTTTTTTTTAATTTTCTTATTATTGATGTGGATTTATGAATAAATAAATAAATAAATTAATTAACGGCGCGCATGCTTCGAGATTTCTATGACAGCTGAGGCAAGGGAGCGAGTTCACTGTTCAACAGTGTGCTGTACGATATGTAGGGGTCTGTAGCCTGTGATCGTTGCCGCCTCCGAAGTTAAGACCTTATGGCGGGATTAATGGATTATTATTATCATGATTATATTATTATCTGTCACAACACTACAAGTTGTTTGCCAGCGAAATGTTCAGTTCAAACATGCGCAGTGATGATTGTCGACTTCGTTTTATTGCTGTTAATTTAGCATCAGAAGCAACAGTCGACGCTGCATATAATAACCAATCAATACATCGATAGTTCAATACACAGAAGACACTTAACGAAACTGCAATCTTGCTCGCTGACTCAAGATGTGCACGTTAACGAAAACGGCAACGAATTCGTCGCCGAAGATGTCTCGTTCACTCGTCGCGGCCACACTTGGACTTAGACCTAGAGTCGCCTGCTGACGGAGAACTATAAACAATAGACGATCAAGTCGACTCGGCGGTAAAATCACACAATAACAAATAACAAACCGCTTTACGTACACGTCGTTGTAACAACAATGGCGGCTTTTAGCATCAACAGTGACTTCTAAATGGCCGCCAAGTTATTACTGCCCTAACTGCTCGTTTGCTGGCAAGTATCGATCATCAATGACGCTTGACCCGAAATTTCCTTCAACCGTATGATCACATTTCGAATCTGTAATCTTGCTGATCGAAATCACAATTCACGAGCGAGCCATCACTCGATGGAGCGTGATCACAGACAGCTTTAATGACCAATGGCCATTCATTCACATACCGTCCTTTGCCAGTGCGGGACCCTGGCACCTGCCGACCGGCGGAACCGTGTCTCCCACGGTATTGCTGCATGCTGATGTCACGGTAATCCACGGTCTCTTAACCCAGCTTATCGTAGATGTATCGCCTTGAACCACTAAAAGACAGCCACCTCTATTTTTCCAGAGTGGAGTTCCGACAGGAAAAAGTTAGAGAATCGCCGGGGACAGACGCGGAGAAGAGCAAGGGAGTATGTAGGGGAATAACAGGGGCATGGTCCAAAGGTAACATATCTGAAGGTAATATATTTAAGACGATGGTGACAAAAGGTCATCGCAGTATTAGGCAATCATAGGCTGTTACGTTTGACCGGGCGCCATAAATTCTGCGCATACCCCTTGAGAACATTACGAGCGCCGCCACCTCTTCAATCCTACTTTTAGCGCTGCTGACAGACAGCGTGCACTGCAGTTTTAGAATTTTAGAGATACATTTTATTACGAAACTACACATCAGACGCTCGATCGATTGGTACGGCACACCTTGTGCTGCATAACTACTTATTATCTCCAGTTGCGGAAGCCCCCATGTCGAACAACCGAAAGCTACAACGCCAAGCCGCTGAAAGAAAACCCTTGGACGTGCCGGACCCTCAACGGCGCAGAGCCTTGGCAGTGGTACACTGCCACAGTATCCCCGATAAACATGGGCTTGTGTACACCAGATAGATAGGACATTTACTAGTTTTATAGGCAGGGCAAAAATTTATACGAGGTGCCGGTTCACGTACTTCATTTTTGGAGTGTTATATACTCCACTTTCCATCTTTAAAGGCCATCGCAAAACAACAGGAAGAAAACAGAACTGACTGCGAGTTAGTGAGGGCAAGAACGACGTTTGTAGCATCCACCAACGGCGAGACACTTAAAAGAAATTGTTGTTCATGTAGTTGGTGTCTTCGATGATTCTCACATTTTTCGCACGAAACGGGAACATTTTTCAGAGTGGCTGGGTATGCCTACGTCTCCCCACTTTTCGTATTGTCCTCAAAAGACTAAAATGCCAGTCGATGCCACCTGAGGTGCCGAGAGTGCGGGAAATGCGCTGGCGACCAGGGATGTTCTCCAGAACCCGCTGGGAGCTATCAGCGCTCCGCCATACCGCTAGCTGGTGGGGAGAGGCTGATTCCTCTCCCAGCAAACCTACATTTGGCTTGACAACTTCGGCCCTTCGGTCTTCGCTGGACATCCACTTTGTAAAAGAAGTTTTTTTCCATACACATTTGGGCCAAAAGTTGCGGCCCTATTTTGAGGAGTCGAATAGGTCGACGCGAAACGGAAATCAAAACGGACCATGCAGCAAGCACACGAAACCCTGAACTATGAGACAGACCACGATGTCAGCTTGTCATCGTCACACACTGCGCGGGTAGAAGATGATGATGTGCGACAGAAAGAAAGAGAGAGCTGAGAACGTTCAGAGCTGTAGCTTGACGAAGGCGCCGACCGAAGCGGCCGACACGAATAGAAGCAACCACGTCGTCGACACCTCGTCCTCGAAAGCCATCGTAGCGAACGCCACGGAGACGACGGCTAGGAGGAAACCGCAGACCCAGAGTGGGTCGGCTTTGGAGAAGAGCTCGCGTGGCGTCAGCCGAGGTTTGCCTGTTGTTGCCGGAGCTGGAGCTATAGCTGCCGCTGGAGACCGTGCGATCGTTGTGGTCTGGTCGACCGCGGTGGGTGGCCGTGCTGCGATGGCGGTCGGCTGGTTCAACGTCGTCGGACCCGGCTGTGGTTGACGATAAACCTGCGGTGATGTTGCCACTGATCCTACTCGGATCACTCCACTCGCCGTCGCAGCTGGACTGACGCCACCGCCGCCAACGAGGACTTGAGGGGCAGGCGGCGAGGGGGTGATGGCTACCGGCTGAGGCTGAACGACCGGCGGTGGTGCCTGCGATGGTGCCTGCGCCGGACCGTTATAGGACGGCTGCGGCGGGGAAGCACCTGTCGCCGACCGAATAACGATGCCGCCGGGAGTGACGGCGGCCGGAGCGGCGGGTTGAGGCGGCGGCGGCGACGATGGCGATCCTGCCGATAGTATCATGACGCCTCCAGCACTACCGCCAACAGTGGGCGACTGAGCACCAGCTGACGACTGCATCATCACAACCGGAGTCGACGACGGCTGGATCTGGACTGCAGCAGGACTGGCGTTCAGTATAATAGGCGTCGGTCTTGTTCCTGAACCGCCTACAGCATCAAGTTTCAATACGTTACGTCACATAACCGACATGTTTTCTTCTGACGATAAACCAAGTTAAAACTGAAACCATGTAAAACGCCATGTATAATAAACTAACAGCGTTACATGACAGCAATTAATGCACTACGACGTGATGAGACCCTTGCACGGGAGGCCACAAACGTCAAGAAAACAAAACTATGTTAAAGCGAGACACAAACTGGCTTTTTGCGCGATAAAGTAATAGAAGATCGTTCAAGTTTGTTTCTCTGACTTGCAGTGCACTTATCAGGCAAAAACTGTAAAAAAATCTACAGTTAATAAAGTCACGTGCAAAACGCGAATACAAAATAACTTGTAATTAAAGAAAGACAAGAAACTCATCAGGAGATGAGATAGCGAACGTGAACTTACTTTACGACGACGTCGTACAGTACTACAATATACAATAGACTCGTGCATAAATTCCACCGCAGATCGACGCGGCGGTTATGTCCTGGACTTGGAACGTAAGTTTACCAAATTCAGTTAAATAACGCAATGTAACGGCCATTACGCCGTTCAAGGCCATTCAAGTCGCCGATTGTGGTACCAATCGAAAGCTCATACGACTTCCTATCAGTGATTAATACTAACTTACCTCCTATCTTGCACCGTTTCCAAGTTATGGCTGATCATTGGTCAAATTTTCGCTAGCGAGAGGGGAGTGCCTCACTTTAACGCTATCACTTGGGGTGATCCCCTGCCAATATCGCCGTAAATGATATATCGTTAAAAACTACATTCTTTGGCCTACATTTCTGCCGCAGAAAGTATCCGTGTATCTTCAACTACTTTTACGCAATCCGCCCAGAAAGCTACCAAATTCGGTGAAATTAAGCAGCCGTTAGGCCTATTATGCCGTTCAAGGTCATTCAAGATCACCGATTTTGGTACCAATCGAAAGCTCACATGCGACTTCCTATTAGTAATTAATACTAACGTAGCTCCTATCTTGCACCGTTTCCGAGATATAGCCTTGGAAAGGACCAAAATCGCTATATTTGGCTACCCCTCTTTGGTTTAACCCCCCGCCGGAGGGGTTCCCCTAGGACGATCTCTGTAAAATTTTTATCGAAAGGTCATAGATGGCCAAGGTATCAAACGGCGTTGAAACATTGCCAAAAATTTCAATAGCCTGAGTATAGTGCACGAACGTTACAGACGACAGACGACAGACGACAGACGGACGCACGACGACATATCGCTAAAATATAATACAACGTTCAAATCCAATTTGCTGCTGTTGGCACATTTAAAAGACACCATAAGTTACTCTGCGTTTGAAAAGATCTAGTGACAAAGTACGGCAATCGGCATACAGCGACGCATAACACAAAGTGTATCTTAACAACGGTAACTCGTAGGGTTATATCTGATGCAATGTTAAAGCATTATGTCAGAGTCCAAGGTCAGAAAGCCAAAAACAGCTCAGATACAAAATGCACCTTAACTGCACACTAGATATTCACTTATTGTTTTATAATTAATTTAAACAATAAATGTTTCGTTGAAACAGATGACTTTATTTAAGAATAGACATCCTTTTTATGATACTAGGCCTAGATAGCTCCATTGATCTGTGCTATAGCATCACATTAAATCTATAGCTTATCAATAACAGCAGCTACAGCAGCTAGTTGCTGATGCTGATGCTGCTGTTGCTGAAGTTATTATTATTATTATTATCATCATCATCATCATCATCATCATCGTCATCATCATTTTATTCGTTCAGTAACAAAGATACAGCAGCGTGCAATACAAAAAGACATGGTCGCTGAACAAGACACGTCAGGCTCAGACAAGCTGTTACGGTGACCTTAGTACAAAAAGTAACTTTTAAAATATAAAATATAATACGCAGCGTAATGCCTGCATGCGTCGACGAGGCATCGAGATAGATCCGTCTGTGTTAACTGGCCACTACAGCAAGAAATAAACAACGTCAATAACAAGAGTAATAACGTTACTCACCGTCGGCGACGTTCGACATCATCTGAAGTGGTCGGGTGCCCGATCCGCCGCCTCCCGATGAAATAATTTTCACCTGCTGGACTCCCTGTTGCGGAGGCTGAGGCTGGATGTCCGCCATTGCTTTCCAGATCCACCAGAGAAATCGACAGCTGGCTGGTAGGCAGGGGCGTCCAGCCGAGAAGTAGCGCTATCTCGGGCGCGTGTTTTTGCCCAGCCACTGGCCAGCCGCTAGACGGCTGAACGTTAGCGGACTGCGTTTTGGCAAGCGGCCCGGCTAATTTACGCCTGCCGCTGAGCAGCGTAGTCAGCGTCGTTCGTAGCAGACTAAGCAGCTGAAGATAAAGATGGCGGCGCCCAATACGACTGGTTTCGTGTCAGTATTTTTTGTAGTCATGGAAAACATAAACATTTTCCTCAGTTTTACTTGTTATAGCTTTCCCACAAGTTGTGGAAATATTAACTTGTTCCAGAACGACTTTGACGGTTATCTTTAGAAAAAATATCGTCGTTCGTATATACGCTACGCTAATAATGAGTACTAGCAAAATCTTAGTTATCACTCCAAATTATGTCGACAGTCTGGTGGAGACATTATGTTTATGTATTCTTTATGCATTTAAGTCAGGTTCGACTGCACGATGCTTCTGGACGACGAGCCGCCATGTTGTTCCGAGTTTCTATTATGGCAACAGCCCCATATTCAGCTTACTGTGTTATTGCTCAGCGCTTTTTCATCCAGTCGCTGGGTAGCCCACGCTGGCCAGCGGCTGGGTAAAAACACGCGCCCGAGGCTCGACTCGGACAACGCACCGCCCATAACCGCGATCTACAGCACAGCCTGAGGCCATGTACCTTCAAGTTCAGCTTACACTCGCACTGCATGTACAACACTGTTCTTTTTCTGTGTACAGTATTTTCAATCGTGGACATGGGTCTCGCTGTCTGTGGACTGCGAGTCTGAGTTGGCTTTCGTTGAGGATAGCAGCGAAACTGTTCTGTATTTGCATACAACTTTTCCTTATCTATACATTTAATTGTTTTCCCTTCTGCTTCTCATTTAAAAACATTTTCTATTTCCTATTTAAAACAATATCTGTGTAATTTTTTTCATACAGCCAATGCGCACAAACCTTGTATGGGCACAGACAAAGCCATCTGTCATTGTGACTTTTATCTACGCAACTACGTATAGCTGTCAATAAGTCCGACAGACATGAGTAAGTCAGACATTCGTGTATTTTGACAGTGCAAATGATTCCAAATCGTCAACTGTGGTAAAATTTCGAGACTTACAAACATAAGGTTATCATTTTTATTACGTATATTTCGAAATACGGCGAAATGTCTGTTCGTAATTTCTACTAGAAATCAGAACTAACGAACGAACGACAAATCTGAACGTTTGACCTGTTACAATGTTTTACTTATTAAAATTTTATGACGTCTGCGACTCTGTGTTATTCACAGTATAGCCTAAAGACTTCCAGACAATATTTGTATGACATTTCTTCGGCCAAGTGCAATTTTTTCTGCAACTGTATGCAGTGTTTAATCTAGGCATTCTGTAGGGAGAATATTCCCCCAAAAAGTCTTATATATCGCCAAAAAACCCTAGTAAGTTTTTTGCACTGTACGTAGGATACCGCTAACTTAGTGACATTATATGATCACAGCTAAAGTGTCTCAAATTTATGTTTGTCTCACTTGTAATTAGTTATGCATGAAGACTTCGTATCGGGCAAAAGTCAGGTACATGTGCAGCGAAAAGCTTTCAGCTTCTGGGGGAATTCTCCCCAGACCTCTGACCAGGGGCTCTGCTCCTGGACCCCGCTTGGGGCCCAGCCCCCAGATCCTTAGAAGTAACTCTCCCAAATCCTCTCATTCGCCCAAACTAGAGGTGAGTAGAACAGACACGGACCGCATGTGCATTATTCTATTACGCTGCGCTACAACGACCTCTAGTATTCGCTTACGTTGCATCTGGTGCCTTCGCCGTCGCTACACCCACTGTTTGCTAGTTTTAAACGTAAATTCAAACCTGAACTGTCTGATCATCTACTTACACCACTTAGGACGGTTCGGCGCCATCACAGCGCTCATATTCGTGTTTTACGCGACTTATCGTGCTCTATAGTAGTTGCAGTAGTACAAAACTTTGGAATATTTTTTAAAACGTGTGACGCGCTTGCGGCCGACGTGGAGCACAAGCTTCAGCAGCAGAGCGACGATTTGCATCCATCTCGCCAGCAAGCTACGTAGGTCTATAGTTCGGCGGAGCTGGACTTAAATAACCAGTAGCTGGGTAAGATACTGCGGTCGGCCGTTGACGTAAGCTGCGCGGCTGCTGAGCACGCGGTGCACACAACAGCCGCCATCTCACATACGCCAACGCCGCGAACGCCGGCAACGCCACGCGGTAGTTCCCACACAATATCTCGGCACTCGGCGACTCGTGGTGTAGACAAGATGCTCAGCTATCGCAGAGAGACCGCGCTGCAGGGTGCATTATAGTTTTCGCCAAAAGTAGAAGACTGGAACTGGTAGACTATATTTTACGGACATTATAGGTCTATCTTCAA
>Ga0049105_1000589_pt1 | contig 13241 bp, 9 predicted proteins | sample WorMetvaBAHAMAS1_FD_61260 | JGI IMG/M metagenome (GOLD analysis project Ga0049105, IMG submission 61260) | Worm MetaG Olavius vacuus BAHAMAS.1 | ecosystem: Host-associated > Annelida > Digestive system > Unclassified | place: Germany: Marburg | collected 2013-04-09
TAGTTAGCTGCCATTCTGCTACGAAGGAATGTGTCAAGGCAGTCATTGGCAACAGAAAAGTTTTCCAATTCACCATTCGCACACGTGTGGATGAAGTCATCAAACTGTTGCAATAAATATATGTAACAGTAAGGCACAGTAGCCATACTACTACTGCTACAATACGGTGGATTGGACTCCAGCTCGACTATTATTAGCATTACAACAACTGTACAAAAAGGTGAAATTTTCCCCAAAATTTCCCTGACTTTCCAGTCATTTTTACATTTTCCCTGACTTTCCCTAACTTTCCCTGACCACTCAAATTCCCTGACCTTTTCCAGTTTTCCCTGACCTGTAGGAACCCTGTGCATCACCTGTGCAGTACAAACGAAAAATTTTAATATTTTCCACTATTTTTCGCACAAATACGCGAAATTCCCTATTCCCGCAGCGTAGAACTTCAATTGGCAATAACTCTGGTTCGATAAAAGATAGAGCCATGCAGTTTGCGTATAGCAGGGGGTTTTCAGCAACGGCAGATCGAATGGTTTGACCGCCATCTTTGTTACGTGACCAGAAGTGACCACGCCCACCTTGACCGCGTGTAACTCTGGTAGCATACAAGATGGAACTGTCAGTAATGGACCAGAAAATGTGTTTCGGCATCGTCTGCATCACTTGTGTGGTACGAATGGAAAATTTCAATATTTTCCGCTAGTTTTTCGCAAAAATAAGCGTAATTCCCTTTTCCCGCAATGTAAAAATTCAATGGGCAATAAATCCAGTTGTTTAAAAGATAGAGCCGTGCAGTTTGCGTATAGCAGGAGGTATTCAGCCACGGCGGATCGAATGGTTTGACCGCCATCTTTATTACGTGACCGAAAGTGACCACACCCACTGATTCAGCGTATAACAGCACTTTGACCGCGTGTAAACGGTGGCATACAAGCTGGAACTGTCGAGCTGCTAACACGAACCATCCAACTGAGAACCGGCTAACCTTCAATAGGCCTACTTGTCATTCTGACATGACATGTACTACAAGATTAATCAACACAGAAGCTCGTCTTGTAAGGGCACATCTGGACTTTTTCTCACGATGGGGTCAAACACAATGATTTTTGCCGTTTTAAAGCTGTTACTTATATGTCGAAGTGGCTTAGTGGTACGACGCCCGACTGCGGTGCGAGAGGACCCAGGTTCGAATCTCACCGTGGCCGGTCGTGTTTATCACAACAGTCACTGCGATATACAGCCTTGGGCACAGGTTGTGCACCCTTACTGCAGTGTCTAGGTCGACTCAGCCTTCCACCCTCCGTGGGACGGTAAAATGAGTATCAGCTCACGAGCTGAGTAATAATAATAAATGGCGATGGTGTCTGCGGATGGTAGCAGCCAATCTTTCAGCGGACTCACAGACCCAAATCGGTTGGTTTGGTCTGAGAGTTGGCGGCCACCCAGCGCTCAGTCTGCATTCATCAAATGAACCGGGTGAACTCTCGCAATGACTATGTCATAATGACATCACCATAAACATTGTCGTGGTTATTATTATTAATATTATTATTAAGTTTTTTACATTGATATCAGTAAGCTTGACTGACTGAGAGGAGGGACAAGCAAGTTCTGTCTGTTTTCCTAATGTTTCTTATCACTTCTTACCTCTGTGGCATTGACGGTATGGGATGCTGCACAAGGAAATGTCATCAGCTGTTGCCTATCCTCAAAGAGGATGGTTCGTCAATAAATGAATGAAAGTCTACATGCAGTTATTAGAGCAACTTTGTGTTGCATAACTCTTCTGCACTCACTTGTGCTATTATTTAATTTTTATATTGTCTCATTTTGTGAAAATACATGATGATGATGATGACGATCCTTAGCTATAACTACATCACACTGTTTGTTGTGGAAACACTAATAATAACTAGAAATACGTTCTGCCCCATAGCCACGTCCACAATTAACGAACTGTTCATTTTGCGTCTAAAATCTGATGTCACCATCGTGTTCCTCGATCCTGATTTCCTTTAAGACGCGAAAATTTTGGCGATTCGGCCATAAATAAGGGTTATATTGCATACTTTTCATTGTGCATGCGCAAATCGGCCGTATTTCCACTTCCGGTCTAAAATCTGACGTCACCATCATGTTCCTCGGCCCCTATTTCCTTTAAGATGCAGAAATTTTGGCGATACGGCCATAAATAAGGGTTATATTGCATATTTTTCACTGCGCATGCGCAAAACGGCCGTATTTCCACTTCCGGGCTAAAAGCTGACGTCATCATCGTGTTCCTCGACACCGATTTCCTTAAAGACGCGAAAATTTTGGCGATTCACGTAAATTTAAGGCAGATATAGCAATACTTAATATTTGCATGGGGTTTCAGGACCTCTTAGTTTAAAATGTGGGTTTTGGGGGCAAAATAGGGGAAGCGGTGGTGCGATATTGACCCCTCAATGAACTCGTTCTTACTTGTGGGGGTTCTTATGTCTGTGCCAAGTTTGGTAAAAATCGATCAAGAAATGCGACCGTGAGAGTGCTCGCAGATGGACAGGTACACTGACACACTGACTGACAGATGCAAACCAATTTTATAATCTGTCCCATGCTACATGCTATAGCTATCGGAGAGATAATGACGAAAAATTATAGTTCAGGAATGCTCCAAACATCAAAATCAAGACACTTGTAATCACAGTGACATTTACTGAAGTCATACCTTCATTAAAGTTGGACTCATCCAGCAGTTGCAAGTTCTCCTTGGGACCTCTACAGTTGGTAAGTGATAAACCAAAGTGAACACTCGATGGACGGAACTGCAATGCCACTCTGTCAAGCTTCAGTGGTTCTTGAGTCTAAACAAACAGTTTATATAGAACTTGCATACATCAGAATTTCCACAGAAAGGCACTTATGACCATTATCTAACAAGCATTTTGACAGATATAGCTTAGAATTTCAACAAAGACTTAAACAGTTTGATTACTTCAGTTCTTCCTTCAGTAAGGCAAAATATTATATGGATACAGCAAGTTTATCTTTGCAAGGGTGTACAGGGTTTTATTAATTAAGTGCTGTATTGATGAAACAATCTTGCCAGTAAAATTCTAGGTTGGAAAATGCCGCAGATGGTACTTGAGTATAATTAGTACTTCAACGTTTGTACAACAAAAAAGCAACGAATTTACAGTTAATGCCATTGTTACTGTTGTGTGGCCGAAAATTTGCAATATGTCATGTAACATACATTAAAATACACTGTTGAACTCAGCTAACAATATAATATGTAAACCAGTCAACAGTGCAGTGACTTATGTACTAATGGTGCTGGCATAAGTAAACACTGTATACCACAATACTAATGATAAAAGTAGTAATGATGCTCCTTGGTAACAGAGGCACATGCATTTAAACAATTTAAAATGGAATGACCCTGCGTTGAACCCTCGAACTTACGAGCACAAGTTCAGTCACGAACTCGGTGTTTCTTAACCTATTTGGTTCATGAAAACCCCTTTAACTGATCTTGCAATCCTCACAACCCGGCCTTAACTACGTGTCCACTAGCGAATAATGGAATAGTGACTAACAGTGCTAACTGCAGTTAAATGCTGTTTGAAATCAAATACCAATCAGCTGTCCTATATTGCTTAGGATGAGTTGCAAGAACATTACTTAAAAGTTAGGTAATACTAACTGCCTTTTAAGAACTACTTAAGAAAAAAAATTGTTACATGATGATACTTTTGAGAAAGGTAAGTGGTTTATTTGACCACTCACATTTAAGTGCCACTTAACAGCTGAGATAGTGCTGTAGTTATGCGAATGTGAAATAGTTCAAGTGAGTTTCGATAGATCAATCAAACTGAACATTCTGCAAATAAAATTGGGTTGTTTTGCTACAATACAAGTCATATGCAAAGTACTGACGTCAGCATTACATCATCAACAGCCATAAATAGGGATGTGCTGAATAAACACCATTTAAATCTGTAATCTGTACTCGTTGGACACTGAGTCTGTAAAGATATTAGTCCACGCCTTCGTCACATTGAGCATTGACTATTGTAACTTTGCTTTGTCTTCCATGCCAAAGAAAGTCATGGACAAGTTGCAGCATGTTCAAAATGCTGCAGCTCGTCTGCAATGTCAAAGGGACTGCAGACTGGGAAATATGAGTGTGGTCTGTCTCGGCTGATGCATGACGAACTGCACTGGCTGGTTATTACTCAGCAAGTGCAGTACAAGCTTGCTGTGACAGTCCATCGTTGTCTTCGCCATCGAGCTCCATGCTACCTCGCCGACCACTGTGTGCCAGTCTCCGAAGTTCCTGGTCGCCAGCATCTGCGATCTGCCAGTGTCATCAACTGTCAGTTCTGCGAGTTCGCTTACTTACTTACTTACTTACTTACTCAAGTATTTTCGTGCCACAGCATTGAGTTAAGTGGGCTCTTAAAAGCTACTTAAAGATAACTGGTACTTCGTTAAGCAGAGATTTAAATGACGTTCTTGCGAGCCGCCCTAGTAACATAGAGAAAATGCTTCTTCCTGTCAATATACCGACTGACTGTAAATGTTTTGATAAATTGCCTCATATTATTGGCCACTTCATGCACCACCTCTGACCTCTTTCCACATTCCCGTGGTTTAGGCACCCATGTTAAATACCCTTGTCCTAACCACTCCATCACTGTGTTACACATACTACTAATTCAGAACAAGCGAAAAGACAACTGGTTCTTTATACTTCTATGTGAAAGTTCCATGTCCAGCTTGCAGTCTTCTCGGTCAGGTGAACTTCCAGTGATCCGTCACAAGTCACTTCTGCTCCGTGAACCTCTGAACAAAACTCCGTGACATTCTGGTAGGTTGAATCAGCAGCATTGTTCTGCTGAGAAATTCTCAGCTTTGCTTGTCGATAGGAAACTCTCTCACGCCACTCGTCCAGCTCATCACTGCTATGTGCCTTGACGCAGTAATTGTACTCTTGTGGCACACCAGAATACTCGCAATCGCCTTCTTCATTGCTAAAATGCAAACAAACACAAGAATTATTTCTGTTTTTCTCATTAGCATTCCCACAGGGGTGGGCGAAGCCAGATCCCCTCAAATAAAGATGAGAGATTCATGTTCAAAGCAGACTTGTAAACAGTAACTAGAACCACAAAAACTGAACCAGAAAAGGTCTGTGTCTGATTATCATCTTCAACACACACTATAATGCACCTCTTTTGTGTCGTTTTACATAGCAAATACTCGTAAAATACACCTATTTTACTCTGTAAACACTCCCTAAATACACTCGTTTTTATGTTGCTAATACGACCAACATTCGCGTGTTTTGGTCTGCAAATGTACCCGCTTTACATCTTCAACATACCCTGTAATGTGTCTCTTTCATGTTGTTCTTATGTCGCAAAAATGCTAATGTGTTTTATTTCATAGTACAAGCTACTGATGAGAAATGTACAATCGCAGACATGTCGGTCAGGTGACTGATACGACAGCACTGTGGGTGCCGTCATTCTGTGTGAGGAAATACCATTGTTCAGTCGCACCCACGTGGCATGATGGGGTCATTAAGCTGTCTTCACCTGTACAATGATGCATCGGTCGGCATTGCATGCGTGACTGATCACACGTGATGTACGTTGATGGATAGGTGAGACCCCTGACCCCTGGGTCGTCGCATAGGCGTAGATCTGACTGGAATTCTAGAGGACGCATGGCGGAACTTACTATGTCCTGCTGTAGAGGCAAAAAAACACATATTCCTACATTGAAATGCAAGCAATCTGGTGCTTAAATTTTGCAACATGACAAAATCTGGGGGGACAATCCCCCACTCCAAATTCTGAGGGACTTGTCCCCTCCGTCCCCCCAGTGATCTACGACCATGGTCGTCGTCGTGTACTCTTAAGTTATGGGTAAGCTAGTACTGGACGTCCCAAAGGCAAGAAACTCCTACTACTTATTCTGCTAAAAGGAATGTAATGTCAGAAGACTGACAACTTACAACATCGCTTAAAACACTTTACTGAGATGACAATTGTTAGCTGGTTTGATTTTTTTCAGCGAACCAGTGAAACTGTTGTGCATTGGTTTCTCGGACGTTGTTGATTTTACAACGTCTTGTATTGTTTACCCACACGCCTAGCACACAACACTAAGCATGCATTGCGACACACCTCCAACTAGCCCAGTGGCGAAAACCAAATTTTTTGATTCAACCTGACTTTGAACCGAAAAAGGTTCCACACCAAGTCAGAAACTTATGGCTGAGTCGGTTACAGGTCTACAGTGTGAGTCAAAAAAGTAGCCCCCTAAAACTTTTTGTGATATTTTCTCTTTCTCTTATGGAGAACCTTTGAAATTGAAAATTATCTTGGTTATTGCCCAAACACATTCCTATCTTTACACCAATTTTGGTCCATTTATCTAAATATTTGTATAAATTGTATCACTTTTACTAGTAAGACCCTCAAATTTCAACAATTCAATTTATTTTATCATAAAATTCATGAATTTTTCTTTTAAAAACAAGTGATATTTAATTAAATATAGCAGTTAGTTAGTAGATATCTCTTAAATGAATTATGACATTAAATGTTTAAAATATCCACTGTCGGCTGACACACGTCTGCAGTCGAATGCGGTAGTCTTTCACAGCATTGTCAATAGCTTTCTCCGGTAAGGCAGACCAAATTAACTAAAGTACATTTTTAAACTTGGGAACTGTTTTTGGCTTCTGTTGCAGCTTGTGGCAAGACTTTAGCATTGCCCCCAAACCTGAAAATCCAGTGGATTGAGGTTGAGTGAATTGGGACCACTCATCATTAGCGATGAAGTCAAGGCAATCTGACTAGCTGAAACTCAAAACTTGAAACGGCAAAAACCATAAGTACTCCTTGAAAAAACGCCATTTTGTTAAATATTAAGATAAACTGACCAAAACTGGTAATCATGTGTGAATATAAACTAGCAACAAATAGGCAAAATTTCACGGAAAAATACTTAGCCTGACTAAAAAATACTGGAAAAAGTTTTTTTGTTGGGGGGTGCTACTTTTTTGACTCATGTTCAAGTTCAAAGGCTTTATCTCTGGCTCAAATACGCCTGGGTCCCACTATTGGCCATTACCAGTCAGATGCTTACTTCTGGGCTGCTGCTGTGTCTGCTCAATAATGCTAGAAATATTGCTGGTGAAGTGGACAGACAGCCACAATCAGTCCGTATAATTAATATCTATAAAAATATGTAATCAAAAAGCAATGAGCAACGTGTTAATACTTTGTATTTTATTTCTTATTTTAGCTTTTTATTTGAAACTTTGCACTTTTTCTTAGCCGCAGTTCATTTCATAAGGTTACAACAAGCTACTACCACACAGAGCTAGAATGGACAACCAAAACAGAAACAGTCTGTGACATTTAAAAATCAACGAAGTCAGAAATTTTGCGGCATCTTCAATAACAGCTGCTAGGTACGTTCAGACACTACAGCAAACAAATTACTGGCTGTACATAAAAAACTATTAAAATAAATGAATAATCTGCTTACTCCGAGCACAGCTCAAACTGGCGGCCAGCAGGAGGAATACGGAATTTCCACTCGTGATCACAGTCGGCGGTAACTTTAAAGATGTGATCTTTTGAGCGGCAATGCTGATCGAACTGGTTTGGACCATTACACTGCTTGTCACAGTAGCGGCAGTAGTTGGCATGCGGCAAAATAGCTGACTGTTTGTGATCTTCACTAACTCCAGCTACAATGCGACGTTCGATTGATTCAACCTGACTTTTCTGTCCTTCGATGTATTCCACCAGGTTCATGACTAGCATTAACAACATCAAGAACAGCCAGATGAAATGTTACGTTTTCCAAGAAATAATGTGGTTGATGAATGCAGTCAGGGAAATTAGCTGACTGACTAAATAAGTAGAGTTTAACGTCCACTCAACACAACAAGTCATTTCAACGACAAGCAGCCATCAGAACCAAACAATGATGAAGGAAAATGACGAAAAAAAATCCACAGAAATTCGTCTGGCATACTGAAATGAATAGTAGAGATATCGAGAAAGAAATCATATTCTCTCTGTCTGCTGTAGAATTAACTGACGTTCCTTTCACAGAGATAAGTCCTATAGTTCTAAACGTTAGATACTGTACGTTATTTTACACTGCGTTTTCTGTTGCTTCACCCAGTGTGAAAAAACTGGCTGCACGTCTAAGCAGGTACACAGCAAGATGACAAGATAAAATGGGCATTGTTTGAAATGCGTCATTTCAGAACTTTGGGTAAAGTAACTGCACTAACTTCTGACCTCCTTATTGAAACTTACATATTCGACTACTTCTAAGTTCTTTTGAGACATCTGAAGACTTTTTATTCCATGTTGCCCACAACTAATTAATTACAACTACAACTTATTTTGTTATCATTATAGTTTTCTAACTTCAGCTCGTAATATGAAAATAATATATCTCTGAAATAAAAATATCCATTATTGTTAAACTTTTCTTTGCTAAAATTTACGAAACAAATACATGTATATTTAACGTTAATATTAACATAACATTATTTTGTATTATCTATAAATAATTAAATGAATGTTAATGTCAGATTTGCATCTTGCACAATTCAGACCTTTTGGCTGAGATGTCATCTGCCATGTCCAAACACGTTTCTCCAGCTCACTGTGAGCAAACTGACACTCATCCTTCAGAGCACACGAGCCCTGTTTTACCATGTGCCGGCACATTGCCAGTCGTGAAGCATCCTTGGGAAGCTTCCGAGGCAGTGGCTTGACTGGAATCCATTTCGCAGATGAACTTTCCAACACGGCTGCACATTTACTGAGGTCCCACGAATGACTGTGTGAACAAGATTCACTCCTTTCTTTGTTAAATTCGTCCATTCCTAACTTACGACATTCTTTGCATAGGACTTCAAATCGGAAATCTGGTGATTTTTGACCTGACGGTAAAACCTGACATGTTAACTGGTGTGTTGCCATAACCTTTTGGTCACTGAGCTTCTTGCAAACTTGTTCCATCGCACTCTCCTCAAATGTTCAATGACAAGGTATCATCACTGATATCAGCTACAAAAAAAATCTGTATTTATTAACCTGTAACAGTAAGGAAGGATAATCAATATTGAATGTTACGATAAGGTCTAATTTCACTGAAAGTGTAAATCATGAAACATTCATTTTATAATTTATAGAACTGCAATTACAGCTACATGAGAGTTCAGTTTCAGTCATAAAATCTGCAACATTAAGTTAAACAAAACTTCTGAAATGACTGGTTGCTATTAGTGACTAGTGATGATTCGATATATTGTCAATATCAATACACTGTTCGATAATGATAATCTAATTGTATTGCCTCACTATCGATTTCATGGTATCATGCAAATATTTTTTAACTTACTTAATTACTTGCTAAATATCGTATTGATACCCTTATCATCATATTTTGTCAATATCGTATCAATGTTGTATCGAAATCAAGCAAATGATCAAAGGCGTAATCAAAGCATCACTAGTTCCTATTCAATAACTTCCGAATATCACAGGGCTACTGCAGTGCTTGCCACAAATCTGTAAAGATGGGTACATACCGGGTAGGCCATAAAAAGACCATTTTTGAAAGTCTGTAACTCGTGTATACGGTGATGCAAAAAATGATCCATACATCAAACTCTTCATACTTCAATACTTTATCAAGAGTAAGTTGTCACAGTTCAATATTCGTTGCACAATTCTGATAATACTACAGTACAGTGCTACAAATTAGAATTTAGCCATTATTCACCATTCAAACATTACAGCCACTTCACGTGTTCTCTAACGTACTCCGTTTCATTGAAGCGGAGTCATCCACATATCAGAACATTCAGTTCTTTATCGGGAGTAAGTATTACCGGGGTGTTTTGAATTTCACAGCACTTACGTATTCTTTGCATAAGTGCAGTGATATGATATGATAAAACTGACATTTCTCCGTTCACATGTCACCTGTTTTCCCACTTATCGGAGTTCATGGAAACAAAAAAAACTTGCCACTTAGTAGGTTGGATCTTAATCTGGTTAATTTCCTATTCCAGAGAGTTTTGCAACAAACACACTATTTTTACTCTGTCTATCTCTCTCTGTGTTACCATCTGTTTGATGAATAAAAGATTTGTATTGTCACGACTTCCGTCGGGGACACTGATCATCTGAAGCCCATTCTGTTACACAGCTGAATCTGAAAAACAAAGATGCAATAAAATTACACAAGATGCTCAGCTATCGCAGAGAGACTGCGCTACAGGGTGCATTACAGTTTTCGCCAAAAGTAGAAGACTGGAACTGGGAGACAATATTTTACGGACATTATAGGTCTATCTTCAACCACAGCGATATAATCGGCCTGAAATCTGACGAATTCCGTGAAAAAAAGCAAAATAAGGGCTGTTATGGCATTCAAGGTCATCGAGGTCGGTACCAATTGAAAGCCCGTATGCGACTTCCTATTAGTGATTAATAGTAACTGACATCCTATCTCGTACCGTTTCAAAGTTATTGCAGCTTTGTTATTGCCGCTTATTGTTCAAATTTTGGACACTTTGCGTTTTCGATCCACCCTTGGGAGCTTAGGGACAACGTACGATGTTGATCTTGGGCTCACTAAAAAGCACGTAGTGGACTTCCTATTAATATTAATTGAAATTTTTTCACTAGGTGTTACGGCTGAGTCGCTACGAGCGAAAAAAAGATCGAAAATCGACGATTTCGCTCCAACGCGGTCACTTTGATCCAAAATTTCAGGTAGAAGGGGTCACTCCCCACCAATCATTTTTGCACGGTTAGTTAGGCCAATGAATGCCTTACAACTTTGCCGCTGACAGTTTTCACACAAAGAAACTTTGTAGCAGAGTTTCTTCAAGCGAAGTGCGATTTTTTATGGAAATCGGCAGTTTGCGTTTTTGAGGTCCCCTTGCGGTACTTAGGGGCAACGTATGATGATCATCTTATGCTCATTGGAAAGCGCGTAGTGGACTTCCTATTAGCGTTAATTAAACTTTTTCACTAGGTGTTACGGCTGAGGTGCTACAAGCGATTATCGGTTCAAAATCGGCGATTTTGCTCCAATGGAGGCCGGTTGACCCAAAATTTCAGGTTCGAGGGGTCGCCCCCCACCAACCATTCTTCTTCTCAGTGAACTAGGCTATATTATCTTTCGTATGGTATAAAAAATCTGGACCAATCTTTCTACCGTTTTGTCACAATGCACGCGTGTGACAGACGGACAGACAGACGGATGGACGGACAGAATTCTCATCGCCATACCGCGTCTGCATTACATGCAGCGCGGTAAAAAGGGCCATACAGTAAAAAGGGGTGCCATACCGACTGCTGAAACAAGGTGATGGTGCTTAGCAAAGCTTCGTGTACAGCGGACAAGCACTGGGCAACAGTCTGCCACCAGCCTTGCGCAAAAAATGTCACTGGTTACATTTAAGACAAAACTGAAAACATATCTTCTCCCGTATTCACAATGACTCTCCAAGACCACCCGGCACTGTTGCGGCGTTTTTGTGATTTCGGCGCCGCGATATAAGTGACTTTATTTACTTACTTAGATTAAACCACTAGACCAATAACTCCAGTCAGATAAGCCAAAACGGTGCGTGCCGGCATGGGCACGAAATGTAAATCCGCAGGTGCTCAACCGGTGACAATTTCCCATAGACTCCTATAGATCATAAAAGTATGAAATGTTGATCATTTGTTCACAGTATTGCTGTGCTCCGTATTAATGTACCGTTTCCTCCGTTTCCATTGCCTTCAAGTAGGCTAATTTAATAGGCTTCGGCACCAGACGTTTAAAATGAACTATTTTCGTGCGAGTTATTTATTTATTTCTTATGAAAATCATACTCAACGTACAGTGATAAAAAGAAAAGACTAGAAATACATTGGTGAACGCTAAACGCCCAATGCGCACGACAGAAGGCCACTCTGTACTTTTAGCCGGCCATAGCTGCACAAGCTGAGTGCTTGGTAACGGACATAGTAACAACGGATATTTTACTATGGACATAGTAACGGATGTTCAAAAGGCGCGCACTACTTTCATAGAGTTGTTGATCTAGTGGTAATTAATATACGTCAATGGTTTCATCCTAGCTACCACGTAATCCACGAAAGCGTTCTATGAGTCACTTCAACAATAACCATTCGTTAAAGTACATAATAGGCTTACTCCAGCTTCCTACGAACGCAGCCAGCGAAAATGTTACCAATGTCAACATTACCTTATCCTTCCGATTCTCTGCGGTCACCGAATTTAATACAAAACTGGCAATATGCGAAATTTTTCGAAAAGCCGATTAGATTATGCACATGCAGCTGTTACGATACTGTGGGTATTTCCAAACCTAATAAGTTTCCACTATTTTCATTTTTTGTTTTGTAAATAAATAAGTAAAGCAAAGGCGGTTGACACTGCAACGAACAGCAACACGAAAAAAAATTTGCACGATTGTCGCACATTACCACTCAGCCTCAGCAATCGTTTCGCTATTTTATTAGTTTTAGACCTACATTAAATCGGATAGTTTTGTAAAGGGGTAGTGTATGGGCAGGAGGCAAAATATAATACGAAACATAAGAAACGATAGGGGGCCATTCAAAAAATACGTCACGCCTGAAGGGGAGGGAGGGGGTCAAACTCAGACCAGGTGTGACAAAGTGTGACAGGGGCGGGGGGAGTGTTGCATTGCGTGATGTCACGCCTGTGGAATTTTTTTTAATTTGTAAAATTAGCTAAAATTAGTGTGAAACAGGCTCAACAGCAGAGCAAATTCCAGTGATGTCAGCAGCAGAACACCTCAACACGCTCGACTCAATGGATGAACTCAACTAATTTAATAAACTGGACAGTAATAGTTTTATGCAGGCATATAAGACTGTGAAAACTGAAAATTGTTCTTAGTACTGATTGACATGCATGCATGAATATACATAAAACATACAAAAATAAAGAGATATGTGTGGTTATGGAAATTCTGGTGCAAAAGTAAGATGCATACTGTCGGGGTAATGTTAATGTTAATGTTAATAAACAGTAGGCCCTATTTATCCACGCGCAAATCTTGTAACAAAGGTTACGACGGCTGCGCCATGAGGGTTGTCTTCAGTAAACCACAGAACTGTCCTGGTTTCAACGACGGTGACTTTAGGGATGGCGGTAGT
>Ga0049105_1000590_pt1 | contig 13237 bp, 10 predicted proteins | sample WorMetvaBAHAMAS1_FD_61260 | JGI IMG/M metagenome (GOLD analysis project Ga0049105, IMG submission 61260) | Worm MetaG Olavius vacuus BAHAMAS.1 | ecosystem: Host-associated > Annelida > Digestive system > Unclassified | place: Germany: Marburg | collected 2013-04-09
ATAATAATAATAATAATAATAATAATAATAAATCCTACAGTGCTACGATATGATCCTTGCCAATCCAGATTGCCAAATAGTGTATCGCGAAGCGCAGCAGCGACATCTGTAGGCCCAGACAATGTTCAGAAGAGGTCGATAAATGTACATACGCCTGTGTGGTGGTTTTCCAAAGCACCTAATATTCTGTTGAGCACAGTTTGCTGAAGACAAGTTTACAGTCTTGTTCCTCGTTATTAAACTGTCAGCGACCTGTCATCAGTCTTTCGTCTGGCGCTTTGTACGAGGAACTCGCAGTTGCTTGTCGAGTAGGCTCTACACTCTGAGCACGTGGTTTACAATGTAGTCGTCAAACGTGCCTCGTTCCAGTCCGCCAGTGCCTTGGCATACAGTGTAAAACAACAGAGACGTGCGAGCGGTGTGTCTGTGTGTGTGTGTGTTCTTTATCAATGCAATCGAACGTTCAGCGCCACTCTGCCGCTCCGCTCCGTTCGCTCCATCATTCATTTGGATATACAGCTGACGCACCTGTCTGCATGTTGCTCATCAGAAGTGCGTTGCGCGGCCCACCCGCATCCACTGCTCGTCTCTGTGCCACCTAGCAGTTCCGTCGGCGTCGACGAACTGCTCTGCTTGCCGTACACGCCCCCCGTCATCTGGCTCAGATGAGTGGCATATGTTGCTTTCACTAGGCCAACTCAGCCTTTCATCCTTCCGAGGTCGATTAATGAGTAGCAGGCCCGTTTAATCGGATGTGTGCTCTGTGGCGTAATCTGGTGAGTGCTTGCGAGGTAAAATCCCACCTGATCGGATGTTGGCAATACCTTGGCGCCGTCTGTTTGTGGCAGCCTTTGGGCTAAACCTGGTTGTTGTGGCTGTCCTGCGTGACAGTGTAGGTACTAGCAATATAGTCGCTGTTCTGCGTGACAGATTGTTGTGAGGTTGAGCGTTCTGTCTTAACTACAATAAACGAGGACGTTACGTTATGTTATGCTTCCCTCGTCCGTAGTCAGTCCGTCCGTCGGTCGTGCGTATAGGTATTGTCAGTTCCGCGAAGTTGACTTCTGTTAGGTGGCGTCTGTAAGCCTGCGGTGCACTGACCTGACGAATTACCAAGCTATGATAATGATACGCAGACTGCAACATTGCTTCTTGCATCCAGGCACCTGTTTCTCCGTCGACACGAAACCACCATCATCATCATCGTCGTCGTCGTCGTCGTCGTCGCCGTCATTAAACCAATAGCGGGCATTCATTATTGCTTTCATTAAGCGTTCAACTGCTCATACTGTAACGACTGCTGCGCGACCACGAAGTACTAACTCGCTTACTGATGGCAATGTGTTGTGTTACGTGTGTTGGGTTCGTTCAGGTGACGTGGCTTCAGCAGCAGGTCGCCAAGAGACGAGTGAAACGAGGTGACCGTAACTACCGCGACCGAGGACAGGTGGCGCTATTCAACGACCCGAAATGGCCACGCATGTGGTATCTGGTAAGTACGGTGATGATCACGACATCTCTTTCTTGGACGACCCTCACACATTCCCACAGGCTAACACTATACTCACGGATGTTAGTCCTTGGCCTTGTCATCAAGGCCTTGACCTTAACTTTAAGCTCAAGGCCAAGGCCAGGCCAAAGGTGTACCACTGTTTTGTCGTCAGCAATAACAAATATCTATCAAATTAGGTTCAAAATGATTCGTAGTTTTGATGACTGTTATCTTATTTTCATCATTACTTGCTTATTTTTTACGTTATGTCCTGGGAGTTCCGCTTATTGCTCGAATTCGGTCGGTAATTTTCCAGGTCCGTTATTTCCGGTCCTGCATTTCCAGGCGACCCGTCCTACACCCGTATAGCGGTGGCACGCTGATTCACATATAGGTCTATATAATTTCACATTGCTACGTGACACCCTTCCGCAGGTGCCAGCACGTCTCAAATTACGACCACGTGATGCTATATAAACGTTGCGGACGTTAGTTTGATTCAGGAAGGTATAGCCTGCCAGCCAACGTGAAAAGTTGATTTAACGCGTTGGTCTTGATCGACGGAGTTGCCGTAGCCAGGTTGCTATAGGCCTCTGGACGAAACGATATAAAGCATGCAGCTGGATGCAATTACAGCAGTTGCCGTAGGTTGTATATGTACACACACCAGTGAAATGAACCTGTGTCTGATTATCGCCAGTCAGTGAAATTTATTGGCCATATATAATGATGATAAAATTAAATGCTCACACTGCCCCTAGGAGTTCGCGAAGTCGTCCATCTGACGAATGCACAACAACGTCGACCTTAAGACCCAGCCAACCTGCAGGCCGCTATCGTCTACATCAAATATCGCTATCAAAGCAGCGCATTAGCGCACTGTTGTAAGGCTCATGCAGAAATCAATAGGAAAATAGAAAAAATTCGAACCGCTGTAAAAGTGTAAAATATTAACCCGTGGACATTTTATTTTGAAACTTTGCATGCGTGCTTAGTGAGGGAGATTACCCGCCATGCAAATGTTGGTATCAGTCGGTACAGCGGGGGGGGGGGCTTCTCTCCAAATAGGCGACTATGACATTTTTCTAAAGACTGTCCTGTCTTCCTGTCCTGCATGTCCTCACTTTTTTTCGATCCTGCGCCCAGGTCGAACCACTGGGAGTCCGATTTTCAAGATTTATGGCTCAAACGACGCGTGTCGGCGTAAGGACAGTCCTTTTGGGGGTTGAAACGATGGGTGACATCATTAGGGGGAAAATATTCCCCAACCGATGTGCTACACTGGCAGTTGGCTTGGCGTCGACTTGCCGAGTGTCCAGTGTTGCGCGCGACGCGTTGCTCGGTCACAGTCTTGTGTCTTTATTATTATTTGACGAGTCACATATTTGCCCAGACCACCCACGTTGCGCTACCCCCACCAAAGTTGTCATGTGGGGTGGGGTCCCGGACGTAGCCAACCATGTCAAGTTTCATTAAAATCGGTTCAGGGGTTTTGGCTCACCGAGGGGTCGAAATCTGCCATTTTCCTATGCCTAGCGGTATGGCTTATTTAAAGGGTTAGGGCTACCGCCCAACCTGTGATTATTATTAAGTACATTTATAAAGCGCAAGATCGCCTAGTGGGGAGGGGGCACAAATGCGCTCTTGTTAATCATCAGCTGAGTGTCAGTTGAGGCTGATGATGTTCTATCATCGCTGTCCTGGCTCGGCCTCGGTGCTGGACGCTGGCAGCACACCTGGCAGGACCATGTCAGGGGCGGAGTGGAGTGCAGAGGTTGTTTTGATGATCTGCCGGTGAACGCAACGCATTGCCATTCCGTCTCTGGGGCGTCTATTCCCCCCTACGCAAACGCAGTCCTTAAACACACCTTCTCTCTTTTCGCTTTACCAATCCCCATTCTCACTTTTGCCCGTCAACTCTTTTATTCCCCTTCCCTCCCAGCCCCCTCCCCCTCCCTTCTTTTCTACTCCCTAGTATTCTCTCATTTCGCCCGTTCCAACCCTTTTTGTTGGAAATTCTCTCTCGAATCCAACTTGGAGAGGGTGCGAGCTTTGCAGTAGGTGAAAATTTGTCCCCATGCACCACATTTTAACCCCCTCAGCCCTTTCCAGAGATTGTTAGTATACCATCCGCATAACTGTGACCGATCATAGATACATACGCACGTTAAGTCTAATGCTTAGTCCTTGTCAGAAAGTTTGGGACTTGGAGGGCGGAGGTCGAACTTTACCAAATCACTACTGATACTGCTACTTGTTTTTAGGCCGTGAGGTAGAGCTGAGGGTCGCCGCCTTAATCGACTTGGCCGCTCCAAGTCAATTGAGTCGTTTCAGTTCCAAGTCGCCGCCGAATTTTAGGATGAAAGTCACGACTTATAGTCAAAATACAGTTGTGAACTTGCAATAGACAGCATGCATCACGTAGTTATGTACTGGTTAAACTAGTTAATTCACAGTTCACATCAAAACGGCACTAAAATTTTGCGATCGACGCTTACACGTGCCGGACGTCATGTCCATATTGGATCTGCGAGTTCTGACTCGTATCGGCAGGAAAGCAAGCACCACTGATGTTAGACTACCAGCTGCTGTTGTAGCCTGTTGATGTAAACAGCCGCACGAATACGATGCTATTGGCATATTAATAATAGTGTCTTAAGCTAGAACCCTAAATATTGCGTGGAAAAGTTGGAATAGCCTAATGAACTTGTCTGGTTTGGACGAGAAACTCGATTTGCCACGACTGCTAGCTAATGTAGAGAAATATCGGCATTGTTGTCCCAGCAGCGCAAGATCAAGCTTACATGATGATTAGACTGGTAGTCTGGTAGACTCCATTTGACGGCACGAGCGGACCGGATCATATCGGCTCGCAGACACCAGGATCCGGCCATTCTCCTGGCAATGACTAATGACTACTGAAACGCACAGTGCAAGAAACGTGCTAATTATATGAATTTTTCGTCAGGGTTAAGAATAAGGTTATCAGTAAATTTTTCTTGTTTAAGTAGTCATGACCATATCTGGGGAGAGAAGTCGTAGACCCTAGCCACTAGGCAGTGGTGATGCATGTCCGTAATAGCGGGCCGTCTTTGCGGTTTTTATTATGAATGGGTGCCTAACTGCTTGTACATCATCATCCAGGAGCAACCGCAGCAACAGCAGCAGCCTCGTTCCATAGATTCACAGCTGCGCGCCATAGAGATGATGTCTATGACGTTGTTTGGTGCTGCGCAAATAACCGAGATTCGTGGCTTGTTCAAGTACACACCAGCTGCAGCTGTTGCTGACTTAGAGCGAGCCAATAACCACAGCGATGTGGACGTTGCACAGCAGTCGCCGAGTAGCTAACTCCAAGCCAGTGCAAGATGCAGGCATATAGCTGATTTTAAAGGCCAAGAACAGGTTGAAGGATATTATAAGGTCAGAAGATGTACTGTAGTCTGTTGTATGAAAGCCGTACTTTTAGCAGTTAGCTTTTTTAGCTCAGCTAGTATAACCGGTCGAAAGTCTGTCTGTATCTCTCTCTCTCTCTCCCTCTGTGTGTGTGTGTGTGTGTGTTAACCAGGGTGACACAAGTCATAACAGCTAGTCTACTTGTCATCCTGCACGCACGCACCGACTGATGAAACGTTATCAAAAACCAAAAACTGGGTCTGTCACATTATCATAGAAAATGCTCATATAACTATGCCAGCTGAGCTTCAGAGCCCATGGGCTGTTTGTTAAATTAATGCTATATATTGTGATTGCGAGGATTTTGCTATCGTAAATGGTGCCAGCTTGATTAGCGTTCGCCGGGTTTCCACGTTGCTCATGTCGTGCTGTCTGGAAGGCCGGAGATCCTATCCAGACAGAAGACTGACCCACGCAGTCGAATATAACATAATCTATCTAGGACTACATGACTGACCCGATCTGGTCGACGATATCATCTCCCGTCGGCTGGGGGCATAGCCAAGGCAGTCCAGCTGCCGGCTTCGGGACCTGCTCAGCCGTGGACTTGCTCACGCTGGGCCTCGGATCGGCCAGGAGACGAGACACGGTCCACGCCCGCCCAGCAAATTGATCAACATCGCGTAGAGTATTAGTGCCGATCTCGACTGCCGATTTATTAGCTGCATTTCATACTGGAAGATAAGAAGTGAACGGTTCGTCCGGCGGCCGCCAGACGTCACGCCTATCGCAGCTGCCGTCGGGTGATATACGACTGATATGCTAGCCCGACTTAGTACTGTAAACAGAAGCTGCATTTATAAATAACGTGTTGCGTTCGTCGGGCTTTCTGCGAGTTGACGTGAAGACAAATCAGTGTTTATCAGCGACTGCAGCAAGTTTGAAATTGCCAGTCGGTCGCAGAACCGTCGCCTCATCTCGCCCGTGTAACATATACCGATGTCATACCAGTGTTCGCTTTGTCGGGGAGGTTGGGGGTTAACCCCCACTGGTTGAGGACGACCCCCTTACTGATAACTGTAAAGTTTGGCCTGGGGGTCGGATTCGACCCCTTCCCCCCTCAGAAAGGTCAAAAATCCAAATTCATCGTTAAATCGCTACGTCAGACATTAGACCCATCTCCTGACTTTATTGGGATAGGTTTACGAAATTGATGAAAACTTGGCGTTTTATGTCTGTATCACCGTCAATCGCCAAGAATGCCGTGATGACGTACCTTTCCTTGCGTTTAATTGCAAATAAAACTTTAGACTTAGTATACGAAAAATCGTCGAAAATGCACCAGAATGCACTATTTTGAAATGAAAAAAATCTAAAATTTTCTGGGAAGGGGGCATAGCCGCTTCCCCAACCCCCACGCCCTTCCTCGCCCGTCCTCCTCGAGTCTCGTGCCTTGGGCGTTCGATCACCCCACTGTTTTTTTGACAAATCGAACACTCTGTCACACGCCACTGCCGTCATCAAGTAAGTAACGATCCGAGAACACCAATAAACACAAACACTCAGTGGTTGAACACTCACAGTGACTGCAAGACCAAGACCAACGGCAGTTTTAGCTCAGCTGGCTGAGCTAATAGTATAGCTGGCCAAAAGCTGTCTGTCTCTGTCTCTCTATCTGCCTCTCTGTCTCTCTTTATCTCTGTGTGTGTGTGTTTGTTTGTTAACAGGGTGGTGCAAACCATAACCGCTACACGTAGAGACTTATAATCACACTTGCACAGACCTACTGATGAACTTTGGTTTCACCCAAAACTAGGTCATTCTGACCTATTTTCCTAGGTTCATAGGTCATGTTGCTTGTAAGCCGTCCTACCAGCTGAACGTCATTGCCGACGTGCTGCGTGTATTTCCAGGGTCTTGAACCAAGAACTTGGTCTTACGCGGTGGAACGTTACTCGTTACATCGGCGAAGCTTAAAGTTAATGATAATGCGGTTCATGTATCTTACCGCAAACGTTTTTTATGGTTTGTCTTAAATTTGCGTGTAATACGAGACAGTGGCGCTGCCAGGATTTGTTGCGAGGAGGGGCAAAGCTGGAGATTATGTCACGGGGCACTCACGGTGAACTTCAGGGCCGGGTGCAGCAGCTGCTCGATGACTAATAGTTTTGTGACTAATGCAGTACTGATCGACAGAGCTGTGGGTTGTTGACATCTGCATCAGCTAATCTCACAGACTATACAATACTTGGATTGTTGGCTGTCAGATTTACTCCAGAGTGAACTACAAATAAAATTTTTGGCAGTCGAGGGGGGACACGTGTCCCAGTGCCCCATAGCTGGCGACGCCACTGATACGAGATGTGCTGTGACAGGTGCGTGACAGCGACGCATGCGCAGTTATCAGAGCGTTTTTGACTGTTGCGAGGTGTGAGCTTCTTCGTATTGTCGTTGCGGTTGTTACTGAGCTGTGAAACCGTGAGAGCGAGCCTACGAGCGATCAAAACGAACACTGCAGCTGCGTGCGTCTCGTCGTGAGTTACTGGCGCCATCTTTAGGTATATTTCCCTGGATGCCCCCACCACGGGACATGTCCCCTGGACAGTATTTGAACGTAAAACACTTGCAAATGATTAGGATTATAGTCAGGGTTATGGTTAGCAATGGGCTTGTGACTTTTTACTTTAACTAGTGGTAACCAAGCTGAAAACTGATTTTATTTCGGCAATCTTACCCAGACATTGTTTTATAAACTGCGCTGCCATAGTGGTCCTTGAAGTTACTTTCACTTAGGCCACTATAAATAGTTTTCTAATGTAATGTAACCGAAATGAATGACGGTGGAACAGCCAGGGGGATGTCCTGCACCCCTCCTGGCTGTTCGTGGACACTCTGGAGTGATATTTCGCACTCGGTCGCCGTTCTTGTTTTAGAAATCACGTCGAACGTAGAGCTGATGCGTCGAGATCAGGTTTCAACACAACGTTCCCGGCCACGCAGCGAGTCCGCCGAACTATCCCTGGAGAACGGCGCCGTCGATGGAATGGAAACTTACGTGCGCACGCCGCACGGACAGACGCCACGCCGCACGTAGCCGCATCTATACAACAGGCTGCTCAGAGCTTCTGATCCAGGCACCTCATCACCACATGTCTCGCGGCCAGACGCTGTAGTTTATAGGCGATGCGATCTGACGTGACAGCTTATTAGCAGTTCTTGATATGTTACCTTGACTGCGCGTCACGGCCCGCCCCGCAGAGCTGTATAGCATGAAATGAAATGAAATGCAATGAAACTGCAATGACTTTAAGTACGTTCGAAAATCGACTTAGAGCCGGCTTAGTCTAACACACCATGTTAACAAATCCAGCCGTTGAGCAAAATAAAAACATTAAATGGTCAGAGAGTGTCGCGGCTTAGCCTCCCACGATGTGACTGTATCTATTGAAAGACTGCAACTACAATAATGTACCGCGTGGGCGGTTCCAGAGAGACTTGATACCACTGATATAAAACCGTAAATATTTACACTTTAATGAAAATAAAGCTGACATTCATAATAAAGCAACCACAGATATATACAACCAGTACATCGTTGTCAACGCAGAAAAATTAACGTAACTTCAGCACTATCGCGAGTCGAGTCAGAGCTTCACCGAGAAGTCGTCACTGCCGTTGTCGGATTCCAGGCCAACAAGACCGCCGACTATACGTTATTCCGGTGGCCACGACCACCAAACAGCTGCTGTCGTCATAACAGCTCGATCACCTCTACTGCCGTCGCAGCAGCTACGCCGATGTCAAAGATGAAACGGTCACGACACCACTGGTAGATCACCGCTCAGTTCCACCAGCACACAGTCGCTTTACGCCATTTCCAGAACCACGGAACGCCTTTCACATGAGATAAGACGCCGCGCCCATCGGTAACACCACGCTTTCACGATCGGATGTCCTCACGACCTTCATACGTCCTTCACGTGAGAAGAAGACGTGTGCTCACACCGACAACTTAAACTCGACTGCATGCCCGCTGGCCAGACAACGCGCCGCAGACCTCCACTGTCCGCCTAGCCCGTAGAGGTCAAAATGTCGCGACAGCCCGTGGCCGTACCGCACGTGCGTGCGTCCAGTGAAGCGTGACCAGACCGCGACAGAGAGTCCGTAGAATCAGTCCGTTAGGAAAGGAAAAGGTCTATGGAGGAAATGATTTGCCGGAAAGCCAAGTCTTAAGTTCAGAATGAAAGACTGAGCGAGCAAGAGAAGATGCAAGTGGTGATAGTGAAGCTGGCGAAGAAGATGATGATGAACTGCCATGTGGTAGATGATGAGAGAGTCGGTCGTCGAGCGGCATGTCTTGAATGAATGAATAAAGAACGTGTCTGAATCTGTCAAACTGTGTGTCGTGACTCTTGTGACCGCAACCCGGTCGCAGTTCCACTGACAAGGCGAGTCGCCCTTACAACAGTTCTGCACTACCATGCAGAATGTGATGTCACTAATTCGAGGTAGTGATATCACATTGTGGCTGCGTTGGAGACGGATATTACTGTGGAGGACTTTTTTTCTTTCTTTCTTTTTTTTCTTTTTTTATCTCTCTCTGTCTCTTCTTCTTATTCCACTTTCTTACCGAAATTCGCGCTCGCTTATCCTCTCGCGATATTCAGTCAATGTCATATACCAGCATAACCCGATTGTGCTTTGTGGACATTCATTGGATACGTGCACACATGTATCCTGTAGATATGGAGATATCCATGTATATCCACATATCTGGTTATGGAATGGATATTATATGGAGAACAGAAGTATTTCATCGATTGCTGATGGCGGGAATTATACAGCGCAGGTGTACACATTCTCGATCGTAAGACGGAATAAGGGAGGTTGCCGTTAGACCTATTCTAATCCATTTGAGGAAACTGATGTGCAGCGTATCAGCGCAGTGTGACGCAAGATTCTCTGCGCTATATAAATATCCTTACTTACTTACTTACTTACTGATGTAATGCTCATTAACCGTGTTAAGAGTAAAGACTGTCGACTGTGTCATCAGGGGCCCCGAGGCCCTGGGTGCGTCGAACCTGCAGTGGCGTCCCCAGGATTTGTTACGAGGAGGGATAAAGCTGCAATTAGGTAAGGGAGCACTCAGGGCCGGGTGCAGCAGCGGCTTAATGACTAATAGTTTTGTGAATAATGCAGTACTGATCGAAAGAGCTGTGAGTTGCTGACATCTACGCAAGCTACTCTGGCAGACTACACAATACTTGGATAGATGGCTGTCAGACTTACTCTAAAGTGAACTAAAATGAAATTGTTAGAAGTTGGGGGGCACTTGTCACAGTGCCCCATAGCTGGCGACGCCACTGCGTCGAGGTGATGCAGTCACTGAGTGCTGCACTGTGTTGTGGTCGGTGGTGTGGTGAATCAAGTCCGTCGACATCTGCTAGATGAAGCGCCTGTCCCACAGACATGAACGGTCGTCGTGGTTCACCGCATCAGCCGCACTGCACTGCCGTCGGCAACGTCGACCACTGACGCCTGTCTGTCTGTCAGACAGACGCGCCGCGCGTCGCTGACGTGATCACAGTCTTGTACGTCGATTGAGATTCCATCACGCAGTGAAGTGACTGCACGATAATACGGGTGATGTCGGGACATTACCCTCAGATCCCCCCCGGCTAAGGCTGCTTAAACGTGAAAACCTTACTAATAAGAACCATAGTCCTGTTCCTAAGCCTAAAACTGATATACTTATTGTCTACTGCGGATAGTTAGGAGAAAGCAACGCTTGACTGTGGGCCTAACTCTCTACAGATCACTTATACACTATGTACAAAAGAAGCACAGACTCGGTCTTTCTTACAAGTTGCAATCCGTTTACAACATTGCAACTCTGTGCGACTACTGTTTTTTTCTTGACGTGTACATGTACCGGTAAGTATAAGTAAGTAAATGTATTTGTATTTGACTCCGGAATCGAGTAGTAACGTCTCTATGGTACCGGGCGGTCGACAACAGGTGCCTCTTCAGTGCACGGGTGAAGGCGTTCTGTGACAGCTCTGATAAGTCATTAGATAGGCCTATACTGTGTGTTTATCTGTGTGTATTTTGTGTGTGATTGAGTTTGTACTGCATAGTTGCATTATTGTGAGGCGTGGTGGGGTGGACCTGATGGGATTGAAGCCTAATCCTTAGGACCTGTCTTCCTTCAGTGCTTCGACACTGTTGGTTAGGTCATTTGACCCGTTTAAACCCGTCCCCAATATGACCTATAATGTGTTTGGTGGGACGTTAAACCTTGCTCAACCCAGTCCAATACTGTGACAGAATCGTGGCATCGGGTTGGACATGAACGTTCTACCGGCGTGGCAGAAGGGTTTCACCGGCCGAGGCGTCGTCGTCACGATCCTCGACGACGGCATCGAGAAGGATCATCCAGACCTCAAGAAGAACTACGTAAGTACACGGTCACAGTGTATTTCTCTTAGCACAAATGTAGATCTTTGGATGTGGCGCGTGCAATAAATATATTAACATTTGTTCTGAGTTTATACAGTTACACTTTATGTCGTGAGCCGAGTGTATTGCCTCGGATGCTATAGATTCCTGAACTTGTTGATTAGTCGAGACACGCGTGTTGACAGAGATAAGAAGACGACGGTGTACAAATATGTACAGTGGCGATTTATTTACAACAAATATTTACGATATCCGAGCTCCTCGACCGCTCTCGTCCGTGTCCAAACGCCAAAGACGTCACTCGCTGTGTCCTGTGCTGTGTCCTGTGACACACACCGTGTTCTACCTGGCTTGCTGCCAAGGTCCTCGGCCAAGTCGGTGGCCTAACTGTCCCGGATGTTGTCCGCAAACATGTTGATGTCAACATGGTTCTACGTGACCAGCGGCTCGTCGATGTCTGACATGTAGTCCAGCGCATCTTACTGGCACAGCGCCAAGTAAAATAGAAAAAAAAACACAGTAGATGATGTCCAGTGCTCAGGAGGCCCCGACACTTTAAGATCTTAAGTAAACTAGACAGAAGTCGGCGGCGAACCGTTAATCAGTATGCCTTCACCGGAAAACATTTATGTGACTTTGACCTTTGACCCAGTGACCTTGTCAGTGTCATCGTTGTCATATCGACCTGCTGTTGATTAATTGTGATCACTTTCATTAAAATACCTCCAGTTACCGAGGAGGTAAAGATGAAAACAGATAGACGCACGCAGAGAACCAAAGTGGCAAAAAACGGTGACCTTGTATGACATTGAACGGCGTAATGGCCGTAATTTTGTGTTATCTTACCGGAATCGGTAGCGTCTGGGGACATCTACGTCAAAGTGCTTGAAGTTAGACCCATATTGTCTGCGACAAAAGTGTAGCCCAAGTAATCTAATTTTTGGCGATGTGTGATTCATGACTACGGACATGCGCTTGTCCTCTAATTTTTGCACAAAACAGACCCAACCCCTTTGGCCGCGCAACGCTGTTAATCGCTGTGATATTTCTCATTTCAATTCGCCAGATGGCGTCACTTATCACACGCCATTATTAAGCACGCCAACGTGTTGTACATGATTGCGCGGCCATCTCAGCAACAGTTGAGCTCTTGTTACTAGTATGACGATTATTGTTTGATTTATTTACATAAATATGATTGTACACTTAACTGAATTTTGTATTACTATTGGTCGGTGACCCATTGCCTGCTCCGATAAGCAAAACTAACCTGATATTTAAATAGTGAACTAAGATGTCAGGAATATGATCAACTCTGCTGTCTGATGAAGTCTCAGGGACGCGCCGCCGACCACGTTCGTTGTTATCCGAGTACATGATGTCCTAGATAGGCTGTTCATACATGTACAAGGCGATTCGGAAAAAATACGCTAACACGAAAATGGCGATATTTACCGTTACGAAACTGTAACTGTAACTGTAACTGAGGCACTTGTATTGCGCCCGAGGGCGCATCACAGAGTCAATCCGTATCCTGGTGCCCGTAGACAGAATGAAACAGAAATGTTTTCAGATCACGATGAAACGAGTCCGTCGATCGCAGCAGTTTCAGCTCCGTCGGTAGCTCGTTCCATGCTCGCGGTGCAGCAACAGAAAAGGCTCTGCCGCCAGTTCGTCGACGTGTCCGACGTAGCGGAAGAATATTTTTATATCACCTTTTTCTTGTTTAATCAGCATACATTTCTTCACCAGTCCGCCGCATTTTGATCCATTTGCTTAACGTTTGTCGAAGTGATTAGAGCATGAAGGTCAATGTTCGATTTGTGCTAATCAGCCGTGGATTACTCGATTTCGCTCTAATTTTTTTACAGAGTTTAATCTCATGAC
>Ga0049105_1000591_pt1 | contig 13233 bp, 8 predicted proteins | sample WorMetvaBAHAMAS1_FD_61260 | JGI IMG/M metagenome (GOLD analysis project Ga0049105, IMG submission 61260) | Worm MetaG Olavius vacuus BAHAMAS.1 | ecosystem: Host-associated > Annelida > Digestive system > Unclassified | place: Germany: Marburg | collected 2013-04-09
CTCCCACTTTTGAAAGGTAGGGGACGTGTCCCCAGTTCCTATACCTGCACCGCCCCTGAGTTCCACGCGCAATCACCTGTCCAGTGTGTAATGTACACCTCACAACTCTACAAGTAAGTAATAGTGCAAAATCGGAAAATAGGAGACAAAATGTTGTCCTATAAAACAGGTAAAAACAGATGAAAGGCTTAACTGTGTGTGAACAACGAAATACACAGACAGCGTTTGACATTCTTTAAGCCTGGAGTTTGACGGGATTGAAGGACTAACATAACGAAATAATTTAATGAATAACGAGTGACTGCATGCGATGCTTCAGAGGAGCTCGAAGTAGCAACGTGCGTCAGACTGAGACGACAATCGTCAGATGACGTCACCACGCAGAGGCGACCTCTGCCAGGTCGGGGCAGAGGCAGGCCTGGTAGGCATAATCTCTTTTAAAATCGAGGTGGAATAAAGTATGTAGCAGACATTTAGCCTGTAAATGCATCAGTGTGAAGTCATTTGAGCATACAATATCTGGCCGAATGAAATGAAATGAAAGTGCAGTGATTTAGGAGCCGGCTGAGTCTAACGCAGCATATCGTCTCGGTCATCGTTTGTCAGAGTTACAAAATTTCAGAGCTCTGTGTGGACAGTCTGCGCGTTTTCGACTCAGCCTTTCTGCTGCTGTTTGTTAGATGTCGCACGAGAAGAAATGGACGACAATGACGCTGGTGTTGACGACGATATCATTAGTATTGACTACGCCGTGGTACCTAGCCACAGTGATCGCCGTGCTCAGCGACCGCTCGTCGCACTATGAGTGGTCAGTGATGACGTCAGTGCTCAGTCACGTGCTAGTCGTCGTACATCCGGCCTGCTTCATCGTGTTCAGTTCGCGCTCGCGTTCTGGGTCGTGGGCTCGGCGTCGTGTCGGCAAGGTGTCCGTGTGTCCGTCGGCGTCACTGCGGCTGGCGTCGCTGTCGGGCGGCGAGCGTCCTGGCGTTGGCGGGCGACTGGGTCGCACCTGCAGGCTTCATTCGGCGCCCGAGTGCACCATACGCAGTATGCTGCCCGGACAGTTTCACCAGGACGCCAGCCCGACAGCGCTCGCACTCGCTCCGATCGAAGAGTACTCGCAGTCGCACGGCCGCTCGACGTCCGGAACATCGCCCGCCGTGCAACGTATGACGCCGCGAGTATCGTCGGCGACGCCGGTCGACGAGGCGCCGTCGCCGGCCTCCGAGCGCCTGCAGCTGTCGCCCGTGACCGTCGGCCCGTCGCCGACCGACTCCGGCCTGTGTCCCACACCGTTGCAGCAGCGCCTCTCCCCTGCCAGCAGTCCGCGCTCATCGCCATGCAAACTGGAGCGCTTCTTCGGCGAGCAACTGCGCGCCGTCGATGACCAGCAGTCGCGCGACGCGACAGCCACCCCGATGACGTCGTCGCCCCGCGCCCGCTCTTTGTCGCCATGCTCCGCATTCAGCACAGCCAAACCGTCGGAGCCAAGCGCGGTTCAGGCAACGGCACGTGACTCGAGGACGACAACCACAACGACTCACCAGCAGTCAACGCTGTCGGCACCAGTACGTCACAGGCCCGTCGACGTGCATCAGCTCAGCTACGTTGCGTGCGAGTAGAACAGACACCAGCAGATTTGATCACATTCGCACGTATATGACTGCCAACTCATAGGCGTAACCAGGATTTTTTCGGGGGGGGGGGAGTGGGGGGCACTTTTTTCCTCAAGAAGTTGACGACCTTTTATAGTCGTCGCCCTCAATACACAGCCTAAAACTGTTAAATTAACCACTTCCACCTTGCAAGTCTCCCCCACCCAGCAAAAAATTTCCTGAAAACTTTTACTTCTTGCTCTGCCTGTGGGAGTGCACTTACAATTTGCCCCCGTAAATTACGCTCCCAATTTTTTCTCCGCCCTGGGGGTGCCTATGTTGCCAAGCAATTTTCGTCAGCATGTGTTGCGACAGTTAACGCTAACACGACAGTGACGATTTGCGAGCTTTTAATATTACGTGGTGCCCTACCGAGAAATGACTTGTGTACGATGTCGTCTTCTAAAAGGTCGAAGATGTACTACATTATGAACATTCTCAATCTCAACATGTGCAGGATACTTAGGCCTAAATCTAAATATCTCTACTTCTTTCTATTGTAACTTGTTTGCGTTTCTTTGCTTGCCAATGAAGCAAATAAACTTAATTAGTCCTATGTAGTAAATCTTTACGGCACTCAAATACTAATACTGTAAAGGTGTATTTTTCGCGTCCTTTATTTCGCGTCCTCGGCAGGGCTCCTTCGCGAGAATAATGGGTAGTGATTTAATATTATTATTAGCAGTAGTAGGCCACTACACTGTGTCTCAAAAAAGTTCCCACTTTTAAACTCTCTGTCGGCCTTTAACTTTGTCAAATCTTAACAGATTTTCAATCTTTTTTTGTGCTGCTAGAAAGCGTATGAAATTTGCTACAGAACCCAGACGACATCACCCGCATCACCTTAGGCATGTCGTTACAATGTTAAATTAAGCGCAGGTTTTTACGTAGGCTACATCCACAACATTTTTGCTTAAAATTTAACTATCAATAATTTGGGATTTGGGACTCTACTCGACGAACTGGCTGAATTCGATGCCTTCATGTCAAAACAGTGCTTAAATAAGAGTTGAAAAAGTACATTAATCAGTTTGTGGATGTGGCATTATCTGTGTCTGCAACCTCCTATCTACCATGTTGTACCTTTTCTAACCATCATTCAGATATACGGCATCACTGGGTAGCCTTACCCTGCAGCCTGTTATGCGTATTTTTCTTGTTTGCCTATGTACTCAGTTAACTTCTGTAGTCTTTTATACTCTTTAACAATGCGTGATGGAGGAATTACGTTTTTTGGTTGTCTATCCGTCGGTTAACACCCATTTTGCATGATGTGATACATAATGACCAGTGGCGGATTTAGGGGAAGGGAGCGAGCCGGGACCGACGCTGTCACAGTACTCCTGATAAGTGAAAACGGTAGTGTATTATGGCGACGACATCGTCAGTTAACTTATAAGCAGGTTAGAGCGACGCATCAATCATTACCTCTCTTCAAACATGGCTAGCAAAGACGACAGGAAGTCACAAGGCTGAAATAGTGCAAGTAGCCGACCTCAAGGCGTCAACGCTAAAAATGTAGGCTAAATGAACCCGTCCCATTACATTTTACTTACCTACATTACGTAAGCACCGACGTCGACGAGTGACTGAGTCACCACATGATGACGTCACGAGAGGAATGGTCGCATCGGCGCGTTGCTGACCGTGTTTTAATATTTAGGCCCGCCTACTTACGTGATAAAATGCCACCCAGCCCACGACAGTACGCAGACGGGGTGAGGGGTGAGAACACCCCTCAGCTGAAGTCTATAGTCATCATGTTTTCATTTGCACTTTTGGCCATGTTAGTTAGTGCTACATTTTGATCGTTCTACTGCAAAACATGCACTTGAAAATGATTGCCACCAGTGGCTTTCTCACAGCTTTAGAGTGCATCAAATTCGTTTTCAGCCGGAGCTCTGCTTACAGCGCTCCCCCAGGCCCCTTAGCTGGATAAAGGGGGCCCTACTTCTAAGGGGAAGCGGATGGGAGGGGAGAAGAGGGAGGAAACGGTAGGAGGGGGCGGGAGAAGGGAAGGGAGAGGAGAGAAGGGGAAGGGATGAGAAGGGACCCCTCTTTCGGAAATTCCTGGATCTGCCCCTGATGACCTTTACATATAAAGCTGACCTGAAGATATTAAGTGCATACAAAAAATGAAGTTTCTAGGTCAAGGTTTTCAGAAGTTAGGGCATCACAGACAGCTCTGACCTAATGCATTACTTACTATGCCACATTCGGGGTGGTAAAAAGCCAGCAAGGTTACTCAGCAACTTTCTTGCCTTGTATGTAGTCATCAACTTGAGGCCAAGTCCTTATTGTTGCAACTAATGTGAATGAAGAGAACCAGTAACCCAGTAACAATCAATAGTGTTCTCATACACACGTATTTCATTCATCACAACTGAACAACAGACAATTGCAGCGTTATCTTTAACCCAAAAGTTCATATTTCTTCTGCCACAATTACTGTCAAAATTCAGAATATGTGCAACACTTGTATTCTTGTGCTTAATCTACAGTCACAGCAAGTGTTTGGAAATTCATGTCAAACCATTACATTACGAATTATCAGCAGCAATGACCAAGTTACAATTCTAGCCAACACGAATTCTCCTACATTGCTAAAATCCACATCACTGATAGCGCAACTGTGCTGTATAGCTGTTGCACTATTCACAATTTATATCTATAAATATCAGTGGATGTTTAATATAATGCATTAACTTCGTTTGATATAACAGCTTTATTTTAGTTATTTAATGCCAAAAGCTGACTCCCAAGAAGCTGAATTACATGGTATTTTTTAAAGTTCAAAGTTGACACAACATTTATTTGCAACCACTTAAGCAATTGCATTCTGGATATTTCTTTAAAACTAATTAAAGCTAAAGTGAAAAAGTAATTCATGACATGACCCGATGTGTACTGAACTGTTCTTGCATAGTTCAGCATTTGTTAATGATGCACAGACAGCAAGTCAAACACAGCACAATACACTATTAAACAGTATTTGCTAGAGAGTCACAAAAATACAAAGATCAACACAGCTCTGTGACAATGAAACCGATGCAATGAAAAAATTAATTCTAAAAAAACAAAACAGAAGATATGAATTGACAAGAGACTGAAGAGAGCAAATGTGACCACACATTCATGAAGTAAGAACTAAGCACAGACATAAACTGAACAACAGATGCTACGCAGACTTCTTTGCGAGCCTCATGTTCTCGTACTTGGACTTGCTGCGGCGCCACAGAAGGAATGGAATGCCAAGTGACGGCAAAGTCATCACAGCAAACGCTGCCCAGTCCAGCTGTGCACACACACGTTTATTAATGATGACTATCGTCTACACGATGCTCCGTATCATTCAATATTCATCAGTCAACAGATCTGGCTTCATCTGCTATGGATGAAAGCTCTATGTAACATGATACAGATGATCTTGGATGCCAAATAACTAAGTCAACAAAGGCAGTCCCATATTCTATACCAGCACGGGTGTCGGAACTGATCACGATCTCTAGGCAGTCCACCTACAGACAACTTAGTCAATAAACTCGGTGCAGAGCTGCCATTGCTGTTTGCAAGAATTTTGTATTATCCGAATGCATATGTGTTTAAACGATCTGATAACTGTAGACAGTTGTGTGTGAAGTACAGTGCTAGTGTAGGTGATATGGTTCACTGCTGCTTAATCAAGTAATGCATAGGCAGTTGAGTTGACACTGTAATGTAGTAATGTAGTAGATGTATGTTTGCCTGTCTCTCTGTCTTTTCTTTTCTGCCAGACGTGCGCTTACTATCCCAGTCACAGAGCACCACCACCCTTGACGACTATCAAACTGTCTTGGTGACAAGAGGCACATTGTGTTAACAACTGGCCCAAAGTCACTGCATGAAAGTCAAACCCACAAACTCTCACATTACTCCACCCTACCACACAAGTGACTGATACATAACTTCAACAATACAGCACAATACAAACATAAGCCAGACTGACCCGTAACATCTATTCTGTATAACACACAGCATCTAATACCTATGTAAAGCCTCAGTACAACTGCTCAACTCAGGAATGAGCTATTAAGGTGATGAACCATTATCAATTTATCACAAGCAAATAACATTACTGTAAAGCTAATATTACAACGACTACAAACAGAAGCAACTTACTGCATGAGATGAGAATTTTCTATCATAATCCTTGAAACTGACAACTCCACCCTCTCCTGGAGCACTCGTATACGCTCTCTGCAACACAACAATTCTATCACTAGACAGAAATCACAAAGCAAAAAGTTGCATAGGAAGCAAGCGTTTTTTTGTACAATTTACAAAGACAGTGCACTTAAAGGCACCATTCTGTTACAATTCAAGCATCCACAAGAGACTCTACACCTGTGCTTCTTACCTTTTTAACAGTTTTAACTGTGACCCGCAAAATTATAATTTTAATGCTTAATTTTGTACAAAGACTGTATCAAAAAATTTAAGTTTACAACAACAATGACAACAGAGATGAACAATGAGTAGACTGGCACTAGCTACGAAAAGGCAGATACGAGGAACAACAAATTCTTCGTTACACAGCCAATCCATTCATGATCCCGAAAAAAAATCCAATCAACCCCATGAAGGTCACAATCCTCAGCTTAAGAACTGTTGGCCTCCAGGTCACCCTGAGTTATTTAGTATCTACCACATAAGACAAAAGACTGCACCATTTTTTTGCAATAGCTTTTATCAAAACCCAACTATTTTGAAAATTTCTGACACATGTATACTTCAATAATTTTTTTCTATTACCTGCATATTTCAGATTATTAGAAGACGAAAAACAAAGAACCAGCTTAAGTTTCAACAGTACAGTGTGCCAGCACACTGTGTGATCACATTCGTCCATCTGCTTTGTTGCTAGATGCTTGCACTCAAGCTGTGGCTTCCTAACAAGCCAGACTTTGGTCCAGTGGATTACAGAATCTTGGCAATGCTAAGATAGGTGTGTCTAAGTGGGTCTATCAACATCCCATGCAAGATGTCAATGAGTCGAGGCGACATGTAAGTGTTGTTGAAGCATCCAACAGACGGTGATTGTTTGGTGGCGATTTAGGCTGAGGACATGAGTTAGGGTCGAAGATGGACAGTTTGAACACTTCATGCAGTCTAACGTGTAGTCATGTGGTCCACAAACTGAAAACCCATTTATTTCGGCAGTCATATCCAGACATTACTATGTAGCTTGTGTGTGGTTGTTCTCGACATGGTGGTCCTGGCTGTTACTTATTGCATTGCATTGCTGGACCATAGTATCCTACTTCATATGATGTTTCAAGTGTTGGAGATGACAATAATGATGTTTCAGCTGACGGGACATAACTGACGTTGGTAATGAAATGTGTACCTATGCTGTGTGCCACAAGCCATTATAAAGATACCTTTCAAGAAAAATTGATGATTTTGATGTCGTTTTGTTCCAAATTTATTGTAGTATATGTATGGTGGTAAAGGTAAACGTGGATTTGTATAGTGCATTGTTGTGATCACAACTCTATGGCACTCATGTATGGCATGCATTCTCAAGGAATTTCACAGTTTTACCTGCACACCCCACGTACATCCGCTAACGGAATGAACCATACCTGCCTTTGCCTTCCCAGCTGAAGCTGGTACTCATTTACTGACCCCGGAGGGATGAAAGGCTGAGTTGGCCTTGGGTGGCTGGTTGGTTACATACCGAAATAAGTGTCAGGCACCGGGAATTGAACCCGGACACGGTCGCCCATCTCAGTACTAACTGGGCCCAATGTAGATTAACTTCGTTGATCGAAACCAACGCACTAACCACTACGCCAGACCACCAATAACTATTTAAATGTAAACAAGACATACAAATTACTGCAAAAATAACACAGCACAGTGTACAAATGTGTTGTCTTACAGTGCTGTGGATGTAAACATAATTGCCAAATACTGGTATATTAACACACAAATACATTATTGTAGATACACAAGGTGGGTCAAAAATTTGATGCACATGTATAACATTTGCAGTTAGTGCAAGACATGTAAAAATTTACAATACCACTTACCTGGGGTTCAGTAGCAGATTCTGATGGCAAGTAGCTAAGTTCAGCAGCAGAAAAATTGAAATATCCAGCCTTCAATGGCTTGACAATGACGACATGTGAAACATTATTACCTCTGATAGCAAATGTCAAGGGCAAGCTCTCTTGCTAATCAATGCAGTCACATAAACTGCCATGCTCCAGAATGTACTGGTATACTAATAAAGCCTTATTAGGCCACCCGACATATGTCGGGGGCCTTAGGTTTTGCTGCTGTCCTTTTTTGACACTCCGACTGTAATCTCCCAGACAGCGAGTGGTGACCTGTGAAACGTATATCAGAGATTTGGTCCTAGGCCAAACCTGTAAAACCGCCCGAGACATTTTACCCACCATCCTCCTGCATTTTTACAGGAAATCAAACATATAAAATTCGGCCTCGATTTTCAATCCCAGTCGACTTTGAGGCATCACGGTTTTGAAAGAAATCAACAAATCTAAAAGCTAAAACACACATTGGTAGTGCAGGCGACTCGACTGAATAGTCACTCAGACTTTTCACCCCCATACCTTCCCTAATTTTGAAATGCAATATTGGGCCTCGATTTGGCTTCTGAGATGCCCTTGTTTCAAAACAGAGCAATATTCACTTATCGTAAAGTACAAAATGGCAGACAGTGCCCAAATGGCAAATGGTTATGTCTCTTATAAATTTGCTGCGGACTGTCCGACTGCATTGAAATTTGGTACGATGGCACATTATAGCTCCAGAGAGGTTGCAGAATTGTTGAATTTGTACGCTGTTGTTGCATTATGAGACTCGTAATAAAAGCTGAGCAGGACTGGCATGACAGGCCGCCTCAAGTAGCAATGCATTGCTAACTGCCACCTTTTCTAGTGTAATGGACGCAACTATGCTTATATCATTCAGCATAAAACACTCTTAAATGAATAACTGACAATTATGTTTATTGCATTTACATCACGTAACGTCCAATGCTGGTCCTCAAAATAATCAAGGTACTTTATGAATTTCACTCAACATTCATCACTCTACAGCACACACCGAGAGACAGAAATATCACAGGTGGTGCTCAAACTTTACATCATCATTATGTATCACAACTGCATTTGTGGTGATTGCAGCTACAACTCAACTTACCGTAAAAACTTTGAAAAATGTAAAAATGGAAACACAGTACCCTTTGTCACAAAATGTACCTGGATGTGCATCATACATATAACAGCCCTTGTTGTTAGAACTGAAAGTTTTCAAACAGTTAGAATAAATGTTCACACACAAAGGATACGGCCCAATTCGTTGCCATTTCACCTCCAGACTGCCAAGAACTACTTCAAAATCATCCTCGGGAAAAGTGTTATCCACCAGTTGAGTATCCACAGCCGAACTACACAGCAAACATTCCACAGTGTATGTACCACAAAATGCACATTGACCTAAGCCTCAACGTCTGCATAAAAACATTTGTAAAATCTGCACATTTGTGACAGATTTCAACAGGATCAACAGGACCCAATTCATTATCAGCGACGTTCCTATAAATGTTGGCATTCTATTTGACATTAGTGCATGTCTCAATAGCTGAACAGAAACCATGTACTATGAACAGCTTGAATGACTGCCATGTTTATTGGCTGGCTATGGAACGTTTGTAATATCCTTACTGTAAAAGAATAAAGGATTGGCCTTGGCCTGTATGTGGGTATTCCACTGTGTCTGTGATGCATGGCCAGTGCATTGCCAGACCTATGGTTACCTTCCCAGCATCAGGGCGTTGATGCCCTTTGACCAGTACCAAGTTATACTGCTTGGTGACAGAAGCACACAAGTGTAAGTAGCTTGATTAAGGCTATTGCACAATGGCACCCAAGCAGGACTCAAACCTGTGACCTATGAATCACAAGTCCAGTGCCCTACCAATCCGATAGCACCAACCTTGTTCATAACAAAACATCAACTTTGTCACAGGCAGAAAAAAAATTAAAAAATCCGCACACAATCAGTGCAAAAATATGATTCAGTCACAGTTAAACAAGATAAGGTCTGTCACAACTGGATGAGTGAGTGAGTAGTTTACACCTCGCTCAATACAACAGTTTACATGAGAAACATGTCTCTCCAGGTAGTCGATTACAGTGGTACTGACAACCAACACAAACAACCAAGAGAAAAATGACAACAAAACTAAATCCAGACATAAACCTACACCAACAAGTCCTATCACAATTGACAAAGGTAAGCTGTTTCCATATGTTCTATGTTAAAGCAAACAGAAACATGCAAGTATTACCTTCCGCCAACATTGTAAATCTGGTACTCCACAGTCAGATCTTTATTCTCGACCATGTACAAATTAAGGATGTTCTTTGACGCCAGCAATCGAGCATTCTCGTTGTCAGCAACTGAAATGCAAACTAATGTGCCAATGACGATGCTGAGCAACCACTTCATGCCTGCCTATATGTCAAACAACCACAATAAATGAGGCTATCAAGCAAAGTAACTGGTGCCAACAGATAAACATTGAGTGCAATTGTGCAGAAAATTCAAAGAAAATTGTTGTGGTGAGATAGTGAGTACCGTACTTAGACAAACAAACATTAAAGTTGTTTGTAAAATTAAATTTATTCAATAAATTCAATGATTTTATCATCACTTGTCGGGATTTTCACATGTCTTCCAAACAAACAAAGCAGTGAAGTAGTTGTGTTAGATGTCCTGCAGATTAAGATAATCTATTACCTCTTGGTTGGTAATTGCCTGACAATAAGTAAGCATGCATTATGCGAGTGACCAACGGAAACTGTTAAATAAACTCCCAGATTAGTTACTGTAGAAAGATTGCCATTTATCAAACATCACTAATTATTCAGTGAATGGTTGTCAAAGCTAAAATGACTTCTTAAAACCAAGAATCAACATTAGACACTCTGATTGTACGCTGCTGTTATTAACATTTAGCAGTTCCTACTCTAACTCTTAACACTGCAGGTGCTTACAGCGCCTTAGAGGTGCGTTCACGACGAGGCGCTATACAAATCCACGTTTACCTTACCTTACCTTACCTTACAGTAAAGGGTTAGGGTTATGGTTAGGATCAGTACAGTAGGCTTAGAAAGGGGGAGTACTGTGTAGACTGTAGAGTTAGTAGGATAGTAGGGTTAACGTTAGGTTTAGGGTACAACTAGAATAGGGATCACTATTCTAAATGACTGACACTATAAACTGGAGCAGCAATACACTTACAGGCTACTAATAGCGATACTAAGCAGTAAAACATAAAGCTGGTAAACTGGTTTAGAGCCGGTAACAGATTTTTTCAAAACATATAACAGGTTATTGAATTTATTATGCATTTCGTCGACATGACACAGGCAACGCCGACGGTGGAGTCTGACCGATACCTCGATGCAGTGGCATCATCTGAACGCGACCAGCTCACTTGGTGGAGGAAGCATGTGTCTATGTACCCGCATTGTGCTGCTGTCGCCGGCTGTTTTATCGTGATTACAGCGTCGTCGGCAACTGGTAAGCACATGCGACGAGTTGAGCAGTTAAATTCGTTTTTTTCTTCTGACATACAGACTTAAGTTTATAAAATCTGAATTTGAATTCGCTTTGTTGCAGAGACACTAGTCATACATTAGACAGGCTTCAGTCACTTTGTATATACAGGAAGTTCGCTCATTGCAAATACATGGTGCCGACGTGATTGCAGATTGTGCAATACACGTACGGGTTGGGATTATGATCGCATGCACGGCAACTGGCAAGCTAACGTGTGCGGCCGCGTAGGCTTAGGCCCTTCATGTCTGACGCTGCAAAGACATCACAGACAGTTATTACTAAACCGAAGGCAGCGTGTGAACACTGAAACATGATACCCACGGCTCCAAGATCACTTGTTTTCTCAATTACTGGTCGCCATCGTAGGTCTGCATGATGGAGACTGCTTGTTGGTGTTGTCTGAAAGGCGACTTGCAGTTTGAGAAAGCAAGCAGCATGACATGAAGTTTGCTATGCTGAGGAATAGGGCTACAAGAGTGTCAAATCAAATGGTTTTAACGTAATTTTCATATTTTTCATCTTTCGTATTTTATACACGCTTTCGCACCACTTTCGCATTTTATACTTTGTTACTTTCACATTTTATAACTTCCTCAATACAGTTATGTACCGGTCTGTAGAAACACCGCACTGACCACACCGGCCACACCGTCATCACCGCCCGCAGTTTGAAGGGAAGTTATAAAATGCGAAAGTGCGAAGTGCGAAAGTGAACATGTATAAAATGCGAAACTTTGATGCAAAAAATTTCGCATTTTATACATTGCCTTTCTGAGTCAATCTTTCGCACTTTCGCATTATCCGCAAAAAGCGCGAGTTCATTAACGCCGATCCACAAAGTGCAACTACCAAACCTTGGCTTCTGTTATTTTGTTGTCATTTAATCAAGTAAGTTTATCCAAAATAAATGTGATGTAAAACATTAATTCAAAACAAATAGGCCGACATGATGTAGATACTATGTCAAGCCGAAATGGAATCGTAACTCTAAAATAAGTAGGCCTATATTGGCCTTGCGACCTAGGCCTATAACTGCTCGTTTCTTTGAGGTTTTAAACAAAATGTGGATAAGTGCCTCAGCGACATTAATCAAAGCACATCTTCTCGCGTGCAGTAAAACAGTAGATGCCTGTGTCTGGGTAATTTGTAGTCCAGCGCTGTACGTTGTATGGCAACGCTAGGCATTACAGCCAATACAACGTACAGAACCGCTCAAGCCAAAAATGGGGCGAAAAAAATCCGCTCAATTTACAGTCAAATAAAGTAAACGATTCGATAAACTATCACTTTATATAAAACATCATGCAGTGGTCCGCTATTGTACGCGACGTATTAATGAAGAAAAGTACTTTAATTACCTTGTTCAAGGCTTGTTGACATAATCAACCCATAATATCCCATAAGTCAGTGCAACATTCAGACTACCAGTGTTACCACCGTCTGGGTTTTCCTACTAGATCTGGGGTCTTTTGGTCTTGTCTGGGTTTCTGTACTGTTACTACCGTGTAGCAACATCACATGCATTAAGAACAGTAAATCCTTGACCACCGTTCACACTGCTTAGCGTGTGAAGTCTGCTTGGGCGTTTGTTCTATGAAGTCCATGATTATAACGGCATAAAAATGCAGAATCATCTTATACGCACTGATTAGAATTAGATCTGTAACTAGATAGTAGACTTCTGCTGGAGATTAGACGTAACATCAACATAAGACTAATGTCACTGGGAGATAAGCTGAAGAATAGACCCCTATAGAAGTATCACGTCCATTGATTTTAACCATTACTTTCGCATTTTCATCCTTCACATTTTATACACACTTTCGCACCACTTTTGCATTATCCCACTTTCGCATTTTATACACGCTTTCGCATTTTATAACTTTCCCAGTATGAAGCTTCATCCAGTATCACAAAATTCACAATTCACTAATTATAC
>Ga0049105_1000592_pt1 | contig 13230 bp, 7 predicted proteins | sample WorMetvaBAHAMAS1_FD_61260 | JGI IMG/M metagenome (GOLD analysis project Ga0049105, IMG submission 61260) | Worm MetaG Olavius vacuus BAHAMAS.1 | ecosystem: Host-associated > Annelida > Digestive system > Unclassified | place: Germany: Marburg | collected 2013-04-09
GGGGGGGGGGTACGTTTTGCAATCGGTTATTTATATCCTTCGCAGAGATATGTATGCAAAGATCCGAATGGCTGTCGTATAAAAACAACATGGAGCTGATGGTATTTAACAAGCTAACGTCATGTGAAGATACTCATAAGATATTTAATGCGAAATCGGATACAACCAGCTTAATCTACTGCACTATTAGGCTAGGCCTACTAGACGCTGCAACATCTACCGGATACCGCAGTTTGACGTCTCTCTAGGCGACTGCAAGCAAGCAAAATGAAAGGAATGACAGAATTTCGAAATTGAAACTTTGTAAATAATTATTTCACTACAGTAAAACTAAAAAATGGCAGGTAACATTGCCGATATAGTAGTTTCTAAGGGCCCGATCCCCGGTGAAACGGTCGACGACAGTTTAGTGGGACTCTGGCGAATTCAACCACTGCCGCGGTGTTTACCGGATATCGGTATTACACGCAGCTCTAGTTCAGATGAAGCAGGCAGGTGATGGACGGATGCAGTCGGAAGAAACTGATGGAGAAAGCAGCATCGCAAGTACTAGGCTACTGATGGGAGAGGACTAGTCAGTAGTCAGTCATGCCCACATCATCATCATCATCAGCTCCTTGGGCTCTATGTGGTGATGGGTGTCGATTGCACGTTCACAAGTCGCCATCTAGCTCGGTCTCTTGTCTGTTCACTCAGTGTATGCAGAGATCACTGTTGCACCATTCTGTTGCATCATCCATCCATCTTCCTCGCCGGTGTGACACCAAACAGCACTTGTTTTATCAGTTATGCTGAGAGTAAAGCCCGGTACACACTACACACGGCCCGTAAACACCAGTGTTTACGCATAGGGATTAAGTGTTTAACGAAGAAGGACGCCAAGTGGCACGCGAAACAACCGGACGAGATGACGCGCCGTTGAACGTCTCTTTGTTTGAAGGACTTCACCACAGGAGCGTATACGCACTCAGTCAGTCGCCAGCTTGTCATCCGGACACTTCCCAGGACGTACTCATCGGACATTCCATCCCCGGCTACCAACGACCGCTAGCTAGTGAATTCCGCTAACATTAAAACAAAGAAAAATCCAGCGTACAAGGCCGTAACCAGAAATTCATTTCAGGGGAGGGGCAGGGAAGACGGGATTATCCAATCCCTTCCCCACTTTTCCTTCCTTTCGTTTTCCGCCCCTTGCTTTCCTTTTTCCCTCTCTTCACCCCGCCATGAAGTGACCCCTCAGATCCAGGCTAAGGGATTTGGGGGAGCGCCGTTAGCTGATTTACAACGTAGTATCGTTTCACTGGTATATTTAGTCACTTATAACAGAGAGATGGACTGATGACTAGCGAAGGTCGCCAGAATATTGGGCGTTAAGTTGGTCCCCTCCCGTACGCCCCTGCACGCCGACATGTCTATACATAGGAACGATACGATCATCAAATAACGCACAGCATCGGTGAACAGACTGGATTGCATCATCATCAGTTGCAGATATCTATAGTGATATCGGCGAGGCTACAAACTGCCACGGACGGTCATTAACGCCGCAATGCAATGCGATAGGCGACGCGACAATAGCCAGGAAGCAATGTTACGTGGCCAGAATGGCTGGAACGGGCACTCGACGGCCGTGCACCGGCACGTCACGTCGCTATATAAATCAGACAACAAACATAGCCACAACCGTCCGTATGGAGCAGAGGTGGCCCACTGGGGCTGGGCACACAGCCGCAATGATGGAGTCACTCCACGGACACGTTGTGCATCTATAGATGTCATAGATCACCGGCTTATGGCACGCATCCACCGACGTCGCACTCGTCGCCAACGAGCATCAAACGCGAAAGTCTCTCGTTCTTCGACAACAACATCGCAACGTCGGCTCAATCAGCTGTTTACAGCGCAGGACTGGCAGAATCAACAGATCTGTATACCGCTTACAACATCTCGAACACAGCGTTACAGTCTGGTCACCTCAAAGACAAGTTGACGCTTGATGCAGGTCAACACAGACTAGGAACCAGACACGACGGAAGGTGTTCTGAAAGTTGGATCAAACACATAAACTCCTTTCTTTCACCTCCCCGTCCTCTCCAGCCGCAAAGCACTCAACACATGCCGTGAAGCGAGGAAGCTGTGGGGCGAATCTCCAGCTACCGAACGATACTGTTCTGATGCGGCCCAAAAGCGTTGCAAACTGCAAAGAGACACTACATTGTGATTTAGAACTGGTTGTTTAATTAAGTAACCCAGTGGACTATACTTGCGAAAATATAAATATAAATCAGTTGTAGAATGTGGCTTTTGCCTGTTCTGGCAGCCTGCCAATTTTTGTCAGTTACTTGTATTACTGTAGGCTCACTACTTACTGGCGAACAAAAGTTATAATGATGATGATGATGATGATGATGACGATGAAATACTCTCTCTGCATTCATAAAATTTAATTTATGCACGAAAAAAGTGGATCAAACAACATTTCATGACCCCAGTGGAAAAGTTGAGTTCAGTTGATCTCCCCTGATCCCTTGCTTCCGCGGTCTATGCTATGGACTTTCCCCAGTAGGCCTATGTTAGCCGCCTGGCCCTTCTTACCATGTGCCAAGTTTAGTCGTCGACGTGTATCTAGTGTGTGGACAGACATTTCTATCGTTCGAGCACTGGAACGTCACACTATCAAATCAATACGCAGGTGCGAACTATAGACGGAACTCGCAGGGACCGCGCGCGGTGACCGCTGTGAGTTAGTCCTGCGCTTTAGAGACGGACGTCGAGTTGTTGATCTGGAGGCGTCGATCAGGTCGGCGACGACCAGCAATCGATTTGCGACTGACCGCCACACTCGCTGCTGCATGCGCTGGTATAGACAACGCTCAGCTACACTGCAGAGTAGACCACCCACCGCGCCGGCTACAGCAGCTGCACGACGCTTCGAGCAGAATTGATTTCTAGCGCGAGCTCTTCGCCGTCTTCTCACATACCCTCCTAGCCCGGCCTAGTCAGTCCAAGCAGGCCTCCTAACCGCGCCATCGTAACCGTCTGTTCGCGGACACATCGGTTCCGTTACACCGTTGTTACGCGTCGCCACAACAGCTGCGCCGATTGGCTGCCGCCCGCAATGTCGCTTGTAATCACACATCATGAATATTAATTAATTACATGTAATACCGTACGACGTCCGTGCGATCGTCGCGGTGATCGATTGCGACAACCAGTAGCAACGAAGAGTTGAGCTGACATACATCACGCATCTCAATAAACACACAACACCTCACCACACCGCACCACATCGCTCAGCAGGAAACTGACTGACACCAAAATACGCCCATTAGGCAGCTCACTGCATCTGACTAGTTACTTGCTGATGAACTACATTACGGCGCATTTATGTAAATTGACGACTGACTGAATTGACGATAAATAATCGAAGGCCTTATGTTTTACTGTTGTGTTTTCTTACCAGACATGTAATGCCCGAGCTCCCTATCGAAAGTACATAAGATATGCTGGGACCTTGGCGAGATCAACGCTACGCAGTGGTAACTACGCTGATCTCGATCAATGTACTTATGCCCATGTTGGACTGCCATGAAACGACTATACACACTAAAACGACTGCTGCCAACAATCGCATCGTGTTCCGGATATACACCAGCATTATCCAGTAGACAAACGTACATGGCGTATAGCGTCGTTTCTTAGTAGGCTACCGCTGGTGTTCGGTTTGGTTCCACACGCGGCGCGTTCTTGCAGCACTGCGGTCTGTACCTATTCTGTTCTAAAATCATCAGTCCTTGGTCGGCCCGCATAGCAACATCAGCTGTCTGGGAGGTCGCAGCACAAGCAGTGGAATCAATGTAAAGGCCGCGTCCTGCGGGGTCGTTCTACAGGTCCTGCATGCCATTTAAACACTGCCTGGTTGTCGTGCCGACTACGTCCATTCGGACTGCAGTAGTGGTGGATCGATGATGGTCAGATTTACGACGTTGCGACGACGCCTCTCCTCGGTCAACGACTATCAGTTCGACGTTACAGTACACACGCATCTGTGCGCCATGATAGCAGTGCTCGAGACGAGACGGCGCGCGGCTGAAAGCAGAGCAGGAAACGGCGCAATCAGCTGGAAGTCTCTGCATGAAGACCAAAAGATTCCATTCGTCTGTGCTGCAGGCCAGCCCGGCAGTGATTCGACGTTGCTGTGTGGTCCAGATAACCTCAAGACAAGGACCGCTAGTCGCACATGCTGCCGCTGTGTGTGGTTTGCTGTACTGTGCAGACAGCTGATGGGATACGACCAGACCGCAGTGCCGGCAACTTCACGCAGTTGAAAAATGAAGGAATTCAAGATACTAAGCAGATATGGTCAGTGCATGTGGTAGAGCCACGGTAATCTGCCGTCGTATTAACTCCAGCAGCCCGTCGTCTCGACTATGTGAACAATGGACGTCTAGATAATAGCAGTGCTATTATGCAGGAGTCGATGGTGCGAACAGTTGAACAGTCCGTGAGTGCGTGAGTGATTAGGCGTGGTTTAACATCCCAGTCCCACTCGGCACATAGCAGGCGAGTCTTTCCTAGCAATCAACTGCACTGTACTAACAACCAGATGCATGGCAACCAACAGAAATGCACAAAAGCGCAAAAAACTAGCACCAAGACAAACAACCGGGCCCTGCTTTAAAAACAAACACACACCCGGTCACACATAAACCTATGCCTTAGCCTAAACGAACAGGCACTGAACTGGACAGCTACGCCATGTCAATTAGTGACAGGTCAGTGGTTGCCACTAAAAAATAAATGGTACTTAGGTCAGTGGTGATTTTAAGCGACGTTCACACAATCGGTCCAAAAGGTGACAAATGTAGAATACAAATTCACGGGCATTACAGCAAAACACACTAGAACAACAAACAGGCGAATTATTATTGGTGACACAGCATACACGCGTACTTTCCGTTCTGCAACTGACCAGCTCATCATCATCAATCATCATTATCATTAATATTATTATCATCATCCTCTATGGGCTAGTCGATGCAAATTCCCCGATCTCTTGCACTTCCGTGTGTTCACAACATTTTTGCCCCTAGCGTCAGTGTCTCGTTCCGCATCACAAACAACAGAGCGCATCATAATGATGAGCGCGCACCTGCTAGTGCAACAGGCCTACAGGCAGCTACGTCATAGGCACATGTCATGTCAGTGGCAGTCGTGTTGCCTGTAATCATATGCAACAAGGATGTTAACCGAGTTCGACCTATAATTACCAACAGTAGTATTAGCGGCAGCAGCTAGCCGCACACATATGTCACGACAAACGGATGCAAAACATAGGATCAACATCGCATCGCGTGTACTACGATATCCGTCCAATGATACATCAGCAATGACGCACGAAATACGCAATGTAATATGACACAAACGTATCGGATTGCGATGCTATTGTATCTGCAGGTCACTCGACAAGGCCTAGTGAATGTAAGCTCCTCCGATCCCAGGTGGATGATGGATGACGATTAAATACTGATAAGTATACATGCACTGGATAAAACTGCAACGGCTAAAACGACAACAGCAACAACGGATCATGGCTTGGATTCCACTTCTGGCACGGCGACGGCACGAACGAAGAACACGTGGCCCTATGATGAATTTGTAATTTTTTCCTATATAAATCGAGTACATCGAGAACCAAAAAATATTGGAATGACTTTTAGAGATCATTCAAGGTCATAAACACTAGAGTCGATAGAGCATGTACGTCTTAGTGGTCTGCAGTACAAGCACGCCTCTGGCACCTTTTATTTATTTATTTATTCATTTATTATCAAACTCATTTATGAATCAAGTGCTCACATAAACATTGACTCCAATTCTGATACGACAGTTGAAATGACAGGCCACGAATGATCATTTCCAATTTGTTGGCAACTGCTTCCTAACTATAATTCTGTATTTTACAAGACACTGGATTTAGAAAGGTATATAACAGGAAATCTGTATCTTAAAAATTACTCCTCAACATCATGGTCTAAAGGGTCTAAGGTATTCCTGTCTCACTCCACAAAGACTAATACTGTTATATATTTATTTATTTATATAATCAGCTCGAACACGAAGTACACACAAACAAACAAACAAAATAAAATGAAATAAATTAAATTTAAAAATAAGTAAATAAATAAATAATTACACATTATGTGAAATGTGGTTGTTAAGAGGCAAACAAGATATCCCACTCAGTCTAGCTAATAAAACGCTTGTATTCTATAGAACACACACGTACAACGGTACAAAGTTGCCACACGCCGCTGGTAAGACCAGAGTTAATCCGACGATATTACGCGACGCCATTAATCAGCTTCTACGTCACACGGCGAGGAAGGTAATTAATATCAGCCAGTGGCCGCTCAGTGCGTCACTAATGTCCAGATGACCGCCGCCGCATTGTTTCCACCAGACCAATTATATCGATGATAGATGCGTCCGTAATCGTCTTGATAACGCAGCGAACGACGCAGATATGAACAGCGCCGTGTACCGTCATTAATAATGACGATATAAATTTCTCCTGCATGAAATTCTTCAATATTAAGAACTCCCCACCCCTAAAAATCTTCTGTACTCGCCAATTTAAATGTAAGTCATAAGCAGTGACTAACTGAGCAATGCGCTATTATGCGCATCCATATGAGCCGTGAGCTGTTGCCATCAACGCCTATGTCATAATCCGGTGCTGAGTACGTACAGATATAATCATCTCCCGCCTGTCTGTCTATTACACAGCCTTGTCTGTATCAAGTAGCAGCAGCAGCAGCAGCAGCAGCCAGGATGAATGGCGCGGAAATGGAATGATGTACAGTACAGCAAGTGACAAGACAACACGCGCCGCCCGCTCGATCGCTGCTGTTTACTCTATCCCTCTAGGCTCCGCTCAGCTCGCTTCGTATTGCAGAGTTGCAGAGGCAGAGCGTGGCATCAAAGACGCCATCAGGCATCTCGCATCAGCGGGCCCGGGCCGGCGTCACGCACAAACCAACAGCAGATGACGCTTGCTTCCGGGACATCCACGTCTAATTGCCTTCAGCTGTTGCTATACCCGACACCCGGCGGGCGCGGCGTCCCAGTGATGTGATGCGTGCTGCCGGCAGCCAACACTGCCAGTGCCAGCCGTCTCAGATCAACATGCTGGCCCGCCAGCCCCTGCTGATTCACAGCTACAGTTATAATGCACTTTGAGCAGAGTCCTTGCCGAGACGTCCGGCAGCACTGTCAGACAGGCACCGCAGGGTTTCAAGTCAGAAACAAAAACATATACCACGCACCGTCGATCAAAACAACGTTAGAGCGAAGATGGCAGAAATGAAAGCGATTTCATGCACACAGCTTTGTCGCATTTAGCATAGTGGAAGTGTGTCTAATTAAACGCATTATTCAATACAATGATAATATTACAACATCAACGACACAGAAGACCCTACCTGAGCATATTCTTTCTCTATCACGGAACGCTGCTTGGCAAATAATCTGCAAAGTCATGACACACACGCTTGTTGACAAACTACAATTAGAAAATACGACAAATGTGCCCTCAGTCATGTCAGTAATGTCAGAGTAGCTAGTTTCTAATAAAAGTCGACAATAATTCTGCTTTTAATAACGTTTTGCTCTATACTAGTCTCGTGGCAAAGCGCCTGTAAATCTGCTGCACTTTGGTAGTCCCCGGAGTCAGTGGCGGTGGTGCATATCGTTGTCAATCGACTGACTGACATGAGTATAGATGATCGACTTGCCAGTCGACTTAAGTCGACTTCTGACAAAAATATGTGCATTTCTACCACTGTATAATAATACAAGATGCTGTTGTGCTGCAATTGTAGGGTGTAAACAACGACAACAGATGCAGCGCAATTCTGATCATGATGCCAGCAGTCCGAATCCGAAACTTTGAAATCATTTAGATGATTAGCCTCCTAATAAACAAATATGTGTAACGGGCCACATTAAAAACTTTCCAAAAAATACGTTGATCCAACTGAAGCAAATGCATTAAGTCGACAAGTAAGCGGCCTTAGCGGCGGCTGCGGCACGGAGTGCAATGGGTGGAGTCGATGGTTGATCAACTTGACTTCGACTTGGGGCTTCATCCACTGGCGGCGGCGGATGGCGGATGGCGGCGGTTCCGCGGACTACACTATGGCACTGTACAAATCTTTTGTACTGTACTGTAACATAACTGTGCAACTAATTATCAAACTTAATGACTGTATTAATTGACCCAAAGATAAAAATAATCGCAGACTGATAGGTTACATACATGTGAACTGCTCCGTTTTAAATCTATACTGCATAATGCTATATGTGGAGAGACATCAGTGTGTGTCATGCTAGACAGAAAACAAAACTATCTTTACAGTTTTGCAGGCATTATTATCATCTGACGTCCACAGCAACCGAGTGAAACACATCTGAACACCGTTTATCATCACTCATCACATTTTTGCTCTTTAATTACCGTTTTGCTGCACAACCGCTAAGCTCAAACAAATTTAAAAAACTGCCAGCTTGCACATGCAGTACAAAATCTAAAGAAAACAGTTGACGGACTCGCGTACAAAGAGATGCGAGCGTGAACAGGTGACAATGACAATGTTACCTGAGATCTTCTAAGAGATCACATTCGTGCTGGTGCCGCTGCTGCAGCTTGTTGAGCTGTTCCGTATAGACATTCTTCAGTGAAGTTCCGCTGGAACCTTTCCCTGACTATACAAGCAAACATACAGCCAATCAATCAATCAATCAACTTCACTGCAAACCGTCACAGATGTTCCCTCCACCGTCAATAACCCGTCAGACACTTCCGCGCTAACCAGTCTTGCTCATTAAATGTATGTCCCGCTGCACAACTGAAGAATCAATCAATCATTTAAACATCAGGTTGACAAGCTACAGCTAATCCACGCAATGAAATTATATGTATACAAATATATGTAACAGAGTATCATAGTTCACTAAGTAATGATGACGATGACCATGATAATGATAACAGGATTGCCTTCTAATCTAAGGTCGACCACCCGCGAATGCGTGTATTTAGTTAGGCGTGGTCACGTCCGGTCACGTGACAAAAATGGCAGTCACACCATTCGATCAGCCACAGTCGAAAACCCCATGCTGCAGGCACACTTCACGGATCTATCTTCTACAGAATCGGAGTTATTGCCCATCGAAGTTTTACATGACAGAAATAAGGAATTTTGCGCGTTTTGCTCCTGTGACCTTGACGCTGACCCGATGACCTTTGTATATGAACTTGGCCCGTATTCCCTGGAGACGAAAATAAACTTTCTACGTCAAGGCTGTCGAAAGTTATCGCAAGACAAAAAGACATACATATACACCCAGATGCCGTCACCGAAAACATTACCCTGCTGCTTCGTGGGTGGTATTAATAATAACTCATTAATACACGCCGTTTTACCACCCGCGAATGTGCCGTGGTTACGTGGGTAATGTTTTCGGTCGCATGTGTGTGTGTCTGTCTGTCTGTGATGCTCTAACTTTTTAAAGCCTTCACGTTCATTTTTGGTATGCAGGTACTTGTTCATAATTTTCAGGTCAGGTTCTTATATCACGGTCATCGGGTCAAGGTCAATGTCACAAGACCATCTTTTTTTCTTTTTTTTATTACTGCCTATCAGCTGGTGTAAGGGAAGGTGTTGTGTTATCACCGGTATGTTCGCGGGTGGTCTGCGTTCGATTGAAAGGCAATCTTGTTACAACATCTGGCTTCGTGATAAGACTGCGATGGTCAAAATTGCTCTGAATCAAAACGGAAATAAAAACGTAAATTGTACAAAATAAGAATAAAATATTTCTGGCAGCCAGAATATAAAAAAACTAAAACAGAAAATATATTCAGAAAGAAAATAACCACCGGCTATAGATATATGTTGGTAAACTTATATGCAAACTTTCGCTATTCCTTGACGTTTTGTCAAGGAATGGTGAATTTTGGATCAAATTCAGCTTTAAGTTGTTACCGATGGTTTACATTATGTGTAGTTTGTGTGTAATTAAGTTATGTGTTACAGACAGAGAACGGAAACAGAACGAAAATTACTTGCAGAAGAACGATAAGAGATAAGAATAAAATATTTTTTTGCAAACAGAGTATACATAGAGATATCTTCGGAACGAAAGTATCACTGGCAGTGATGCCCGTTGGAGGTAACAGCCAGGCTCTCTCTTCATCACGCTATCCTGCTGATGAACCTTTGACCGGCGGCCAAGTCACCCAGCTAACCAGCCAGGGACGACTGTCCAGTAAATTAACGCAACGGCGGACTAGAGCAATGAGCATGAATGGAGTCATAACGCCTGGGACCAGTGGCTCGCAGCCGCACGGCTCGCAGCCGGCAATTTATCAACAGCTGCGCCTCCAACCTCAAACAACGAGAATGACGCACGCCTCGCACCTCGACAGATGAGGTCAGTGCTGACCGTTAACTGACCGCTATGACGTCAGCGATGGCGTAGCGACTAATGACGCACGCGGTCTAACAACAACATACCGCTATTGGCGCCAGAACACCCACACCGCGTCGCCATGACAACCCCGGACGGCGATATTTTTGTCTGTTCACGGTGCTTCGCATCTCACGTATTATCAACAGAACAGAAGTTACGTATCTCCGCGCCACACGGCAAGTCAGTGAGGCAGATCAGATTAGATCTGCTGCAGGAAAAACTGAAGTCCGTCCGCCAGGTCACGTGCATGCGTTGCTGCTACGAAATGTAGACCGTGATGCGCTACAAAGGTAGATAAGATAAATGGACTGTAATATCAGTGTTGCGCGTCCGTGCAGGCAGGCAGTCGCTCGCTGATGAAAGACGCTCTGTGTATGCAGGCCACCAGCAACTCATGCAGTATCCGATTACAGACAGACAGCAGTGCATAGACCACGAAATGACTCATCAAGACGAACGGAACGGAATACAAGTCAACTACCAATGTCGATCAGAACGTCGGCAACATCCAGACGTCTGGCTGCTCTTGTGCTATAGGTTAGCGGTAACCCCTTCCCCTCCCCCCCGCGACTCACCCATGCGAGGGATGCACTGCACTGATATAAAACTTCGCTGCGCTGAATGATAAAGGAACGCCTCACTGGGCCATTCCACATAATGACCTCACAGACTCAGCACGTGTTCATTTCCAGTGCCGGCCACAGTGCCATTAAACTCCAGACAGTCCAGAAGCAACGTCCAGCTAGTTTTTTAAACGCGCCTGTAACTAAGTTACAGCGCGCTGTTATATAGGCCGTTCTGTCTGTCCGTCTCTCTGTCTGTTTGTCACACGCACGATCCACCATTAAACGGTTCAGGATATCGAAATACATTTTACACCGTCCGATGTTCTAGTCTCTTGAGGCCAAACTTCGTAGTCGTCAGTTTATGGGGTTCATCCCGGACCAGTGTGTTAAAGAGAGGTACCCCCTATCGAAAGCGAAAATGACCAATAATCTTCAATAACATGGAAATAGAGCAAGAGAGGATGTAAGTTAGTACTACCGGGTATTCAGTATTCAGTAACAGGAAATCGCACATGGACTTTCGATTGTTACCAAAATCGGTGACCTTGAATGACCTTGAACGGCGTTATTGCCGTTATTTTGCGCGTCAAATTGGTTGAAGCTAGACTTAAACTGTCTGCAACAAAAATGTAGACCAAACATCTATCTTTGGCAATATGTCATTTACGGTGACATTCACAGAGATTACGAGGAACCAGTGCGTTAAAGAGATGCACTCCCTGTCAAAAGCTATAATTTGATCAATACTGCGCGATAATTGGAAACGGTGTGAGACAGGATATCAGTATTATCCACTAGCAGAAAGTCGCATATCAGCTTTCGATTGGTACCAAAATCAATGACCTTGAATGAACCTGAACGGCGTAATGACCGCCGACGCGCGCTATCTCTGCGGTAGCTGAGCTTCTTGTTATCATATACACTGTACAACCTACTACACGGCGAGGCAAGACTGTACTTTGCGATAACTTTGTCAAGCTTACTCGTATTGAAATAATTATATTAGCATACATACTCCAATGAATTCGGAACAAAACGACATCAGAATCATCGATGTCTCTTAAAAGATGTCTTGTATAATGCCGTGTTAATGCAGCATACATTACATACACGTGCATAACCAACATCAATTACGTCACGTAAGCCTGAACGTCATCGTGGTCGTTCATTCAATGAAACATCATATGAAGCATAAAAATTTATGGAACAACAACGCAATGCAATAATAAAACATTGGAATTGGACTATATCAAATGTTCAAACTGTCCGCCTATAGTCTAGCCCTCCTAGTCTAAACTGTCACAGTTACTGATCAATATTGCTTGATCAATGACCGTCTGCTAGATGCTTGACCAACTGTCATTCAGACGTCGTCTCAGTTTATCAACATTTCGCGCAGGATGTTGATAGATTTGATGCTGTAGCACTGCCAAGATTCTGTAATCCACACGACTAAAGTTCAAGATGTTAGGAAGCCATAGGTTTGGTGCTACGATGAAGTCGGACGTCTCGCTCGCGACGCAGCAGCTGGAGTGCTGTGCATGCACGGTGCAATGGCGCGCTCTACTGTTGACACATAAACCCGTTCTCTGTTTTAAATCTTATAAAGAAGATGAAACACTACGTGACAGGAAATTTATCAAAGTATCTGCAAACCAAAAATTATCAGTCTGGAGAGAGATATGACAAAGTTATTGGAAAATATAAAACAGTGCAGTTTTTCTGTCTCACATGCTAACTGCTGCTTATTAGCTGTTTCTTAATTTTATCTTGTGTAATTTCTTTGTGAACAAAGATATAAAATAACGACTATCACAAATATAAATAAATGGACTAACCGAGAATAAACTATAAATTCAACATCAAGCAGCTAAAAGCAGCGACAATATTAGCCAGCAAACGTTATTTCATCATGTACAGTCATTCCTAAAAGCAACAGAATTCACATGAAACACAAGACTGCCTTCTAACCTAAATCCGACCACCCGCGAATGGATGCATTTAGTTACGCGTGAGTAGTAATAAAACACCGGAATTGGCAGGTCCAGAAGTACAGTTATCCAGGCCAGGGTACAGGCCCAGCTCCCAGCGCGTCTAGGGTTGCACACTAGGGCTGCACCGAGTACTCGAG
>Ga0049105_1000593_pt1 | contig 13230 bp, 11 predicted proteins | sample WorMetvaBAHAMAS1_FD_61260 | JGI IMG/M metagenome (GOLD analysis project Ga0049105, IMG submission 61260) | Worm MetaG Olavius vacuus BAHAMAS.1 | ecosystem: Host-associated > Annelida > Digestive system > Unclassified | place: Germany: Marburg | collected 2013-04-09
AAGACGAACTTTGGAAGCCGTGCATTTGCTGTCGCCGGGCCGATGTTCTGGAACAGACTTCCTCCAGAAATCCGGGCAAACGACTCACTGCAGAGTTTCAAGTCTCAGCTTAAGACATACACATACTATTTCTGACTCTAATCACCTCTAGCGCGGGCGCCCTTGAATTGGACTCCATGTTATGGCGCCTTAGAAGTCAGCGTGTTATTATTATTATTATTAACAGATGCCAAGGATTTGACAGTTTTGCTGCTGTAGCTTGAAGAACAACTGGCAGTGTGATTTAAATAGAATTTGGATTTACTGAATACATATACAGTGGACACAGAACCAGCTGATACTGATTATTTTCTGACTCGGATAAACCTGTAGTCAGCTAGAATAGGCCAGTAGTACGTTTTATATCCGAGGTAATCCACGTGCGTGATTTGATTGGTTTACATTTGAAGTATAATTTTATTTTCTGAACTGAACATAAATTGTAAACCGTTGGGAGTTGTTGGTTTGTAGCAACATATTGTTATGTCTGTATGTGGTCAGGGAGCGCTGGAGCAACTGGTGGAGCAGGAGAGCGTGGTGATATTGGACAGCCAGGTCCTCTAGGTCCTCAGGGTCCAGTCGGAGCTCCGGGTGATCGTGGACTGATTGGACCAGCTGGACCTGCCGGACCTGCTGGAGAGGTTGGATTCACTGGTATCCCAGGTCCAGTTGGTGCAGTTGGAAGCCCTGGAGGTATCGGCCAACGTGGTCCACAAGGACAGCCTGGTGTCAGAGGTTCAGATGGTGCCAAGGGAGAACGTGGCCGGTCAGGACAACCTGGACAAAGAGGCTCAAAAGGTGCTCGGGGGCCAGATGGCCAGCAAGGCTCTGATGGTGTCATTGGTCAGCCAGGACAGGTAGGATTTACTGGCCAGCCAGGTGACCAGGGTGAACGTGGAGACACTGGGTCTTCTGGAACTCCAGGAAATGTCGGACGTCCCGGTGAACGCGGGGTTGTCGGATTCACTGGGATTCCCGGTCCTACTGGATCCCCTGGAGCGGCCGGTCCCAGAGGCATTAAAGGTGACGCTGGACTTCCTGGGTTCACTGGCGAGAGAGGGTTTCCTGGTGCTCAGGGAAGTCCTGGCCCAGCAGGACAGCCTGGACAGCAAGGTGATCGTGGCGATCCAGGTTCACAGGGATTTACCGGACAACGAGGACAACCTGGATCTGTGGGACAGAGAGGACCTCTGGGTCAGTCCTGTCATAGTGCTTATTATACTTGTTATATAGAAATCACTGACAGTTAATGATTACAGTGTGGTGTAGTGATATTATGTCATGTTAGGTGTTTTAATTACTTAGCAAAACTAACTCGGTTTTTCTTTCCGCCAAATAACATCATGCAAGATGCAAGAAGGTCTGTTTCTTACATCAGGGGCCCGATTTTCAAAACTTTGTATGATTTTTGTAAGATTTTTCTTAATTTTGTTGTAAGATTTTCATAAATCTTTTGTAAGTCAGCGAGATACGACTTCCTAAGATTTACTTAGGAAAATGGTAAGTCATTTTTGAAAGCATTCTTCGGAAATCGTCACTCTGGTTGTCAGTTATTTTTAGCTCAAAGTATTCGACCAATGACAGCCTCTGTCAGAGGGTTTCCTGAATGACATCACTTGCCACGAATTTTACGTTTTCGTAAGATACCTGTAATGTCATTGTAAGTTTATCATAAGTTATGCATAACTTCGTCCTAAGTTTTTTATAAGATTTTTGTAAGATTTTTTTTGAAAATCACATGCTCATCGTAAGTTTTTCGTAAGTCAGACTTTTTCACAAGTTTTTCATAAGTTCGTCATAAGATTTTTCGAAAATGGGCCCAAATAACCATGGGACTGCCTTTACCTTTATCTTTTCTTGTTAGAAAGTCAAGCTGTGAAGACAGCTAGTACTTCGTTTTACGACAGATCTTTTACGGTATGTTCACTGCCGGTTGAACTGATGATATCGTTGGTTTGATATATGTTAACAGGCAGAACTGGAGACCCAGGAGACGCCGGTGCGTTGGGCGGACCTGGTCCACAAGGTAACCGTGGCCAGCCCGGTGCTCAAGGTGTGGTTGGAGGACCTGGTGCTCCTGGTCGGCCGGGTGAAGTCGGCTTACAGGGTTCTCCAGGACCGACTGGGTTTGGTCCACGAGGTCAGACTGGAGCAACCGGCTTCACTGGAGCAGCTGGGAGACCTGGCGAGCAGGGAGGCACTGGTGCTCCTGGCCAGGATGGAGCTGTGGGTTCTGTTGGAGACATTGGTGATAGAGGTCCTACTGGACCGGCTGGTAACAGAGGATCACCTGGTCAACCTGGTAGAGCTGGTAAGATACCATTTCATTGCTGTTGTCTCGTGATATACAATGTTGAATAGTCACATTGGAGCACCTGCCAACTGCCAGGCGGCAAGTGATAAGCACCGTTAGCAGCTGTATTACTGATAGTTCATAGTTCATAGTTCATTACTGCTTACAATATCATTGACTAGCAGTTTACACAGATAGGGCTAGTAGAAAATAGTTAAAAGTTATTAAACCGATTAAAACGTAGATAGCTTTAGACGATCGAATATGCTATCATTGCTAGTGATGATCGGCCTGACAGTGAAGAGAAACATCAGAGGGTTACCAGCGGGCTTGAGTAGCAAGTGAGACATTACTGACAGCCTGTAATAATGCTATGCTTTTGTTCTTCGTGATAAACTGACTTTACAGGGATTTGCGCAGTTCCATGTGGCATGGCCCATCTTCAAGCGATGACTGAAGACGTTACTGTGGATGTTTTTTAGCTCAGCTGGCTGAGCTACTAGTATATTTCGTCAGAAGCTGTATATCTGTCAGCGTGTCTCTGTGTGTGTCTGTGTGTTAACCAGCGTATCACATCATAACTACTACACATAGAAACTTGTATTCGTTCATGCACAGACCCACTGATAAACTGTGATCACAAACCAAAAACTAGGTCAGTCTGACCTAGTTTACTAGGTTTGTAGGTCATCTTAGTTATATAGCTGTGCTGTTGCTGGTTGATGTGACTCTGTCATGTATTTTCTTTTTATTATTAAACGTTTTCTCGGGGATTTTTTAACGCTGTGGCACTGTAGTCGTATTGGTTTCAAGATGTGATGATACCGGAGAACACTGAAAGTGTGTTTGATTGGCAAGTTAGCAACAGGATTATTAAAGAAAGATAGAAGGACGCTGCGCAATAGTAGACTTGGTGAAGCAGAGGAGGCTGAAGTTATTTGGCACATCGGCAGGATGAAAGACGAACGACTAGTGAAAACGGTGATGCTAGGAGTGGTTGAAGATGATTGACCTCGTGGAAGACCAGCAGGAAGATGGTTCTGTGATGTAACAGAGTGGTGTGGCTGTACACTGCCTGAGGCATTGGACAGGAAGAACTGGGATGGAATCACATTTGACCTTAATGGTGCACATGGGTCATGAGTTTTTTTTTGAATGAATGAGTAATAGTAGTAGTAGTAGTAGTAGTAGTAGTAGTAGTAACTGGTGCTGATGTGTTGGTAATACAGGCAGCCCTGGCTCAGTGGGTTCACGTGGTCAGGTCGGGGTCGTCGGACCTCAAGGTGCTACTGGCTTAGCTGGAGCTATTGGATCAGCCGGGTTGCCTGGAACCATTGGGAACCCTGGACCAACTGGACAGCAAGGTGACCGTGGTCAGCCGGGGTCTGTCGGTCAGCGTGGAATCCAGGGACAGATTGGCTCTCCCGGTGATACTGGTTTCTCTGGTCAGCCTGGTGGTACTGGCGCCAGAGGACAAGTCGGTCAGCCTGGAGCAGTAGGAGCCCCTGGTCAAGATGGATCCCAGGGTGCACCAGGAGCTCAAGGCCGGATTGGCAATCCAGGGCAGTCTGGACAGCCTGGAGATACTGGTCTCCCTGGTGGACCTGGACCATCAGGATCACGTGGCAATCAAGGACAGCAAGGTGTGCAGGGTGTTGCTGGCGTGATCGGTGCCGCAGGACAACCAGGTCAGCTGGCTAGAATCTGTTGATTACTGATGGTAGCATTTCAGTACACTTGGTGCTGTTTGTTGATGGAATTTAATTATGATTTATCAGTTGAGACCTTTGCGGTCATGCTGATAAGGTTGACACACAATGTGAGGCATAGATAGCTTGCTGTGTAACATGACAATAACAACAACATGAACTTTCCTAAGTTGCATTTACGGCAGTTCAAACAAGTATGTGTTTATTCTCCTAACGAATCTGATATGGCAGTACTACATTTTATGAAGTATTTATATGCAAATATTATCGATATTATTACTCTCTTACGCTGTTGTCATTATATATTATTACTATCTTACGCTGGTCTTAGTTAAGTAATGTTCTCTGAACTGAAATTAAAGCAAGGTTTCTAACAGAGTGATAAGACAGAACAAAGTTCTTGAATGCATCATAAATAGTGTATTATAGGAATTCAATGTAAAGTCAGTATATTTACAGACAGATGATAATAATATGTCATTTCTGTTCCAACGTCTGTTGGTGTCGCTGCAGCGTTTTAACTCTGTTCTACTGCACAACACTTTTGTGATTGACGACTTTCCAGACCAATAGTCACTCCAGCTTTGATTTTAACTTTGTTGTTTTTAACCCTTGGGAACTATACACCCAAGGGTATAAAAAATTATAATAATAGTAAGAAGAAGAAGAAGAAGAAGAAAATTTATCAACACGCACGTAGTCATGAATCATGAAATGTTGGGATATTGTAATTAGCTGCTGTGTATGACGATGCAGTGCATTCCAATATGTACTGCTGCACTAGTTCACTTTCACTGTGCTGCTTCAAGCTTGATATGCTGTGATATTTTCTGAAAAATCCAAAACCCTGGCGTGAAAGAGAATTTTTGCAAAGAAAAATATTGTGCGTCATTTACTATGTATATGTAATGTTGGTGATGGTGATGATGGCAATAAATTTTCAGGGCGTCCTGGACAGACTGGATTCACTGGCCAACCTGGATTCGGTGGACAGATTGGTGCTCCCGGAATACAAGGGTTTCGGGGAGTGGCCGGTCAGAAAGGTCGACAGGGTTTAGTTGGAGAACGAGGAGACACTGGTTTACCTGGTAACATTGGTTCCCCTGGGCCTAGTGGCCAGCAGGGTCAACCTGGACCAGCTGGACCTGCCGGCCCCGTCGGTGACGCTGGAACTCCCGGTGCTAGAGGTCAGAGTGGAAATCCCGGACGTATTGGTTCACCGGGCAGTCCTGGTAAGTTTTTATTATCCTCTAAATACAATGTTTATTGTTTGAATATTTGAACAACGGATCTTTCCTGTCAGGGCTGCCAATCACTGACATTTGATCTGTCATTGTGTGTCGAAAAGAAACAACATTTGTTTGTTGTCTATATTTCCAAATAATAATAATAACATTTTGTCATCTGCGATCATGATCACAGTATCATTGGCATTCATTACAGCGGCAATAATTATTGATAACTTAACAGTGGATAGTCGTCTGTGATGTGTGAACTTGTGAGATCTTGGTAACGTCGTTGTGATAGGCTGCAGCATCTGTGGAGAAGCTAAATGTCGTACGAAGCAGTTTATGTTTACATGTAGCCCAGTATGCTATCATAAGAGTAAAGAAACTGATTACCGGTACCTGGTGTGCAGTATGTGTTTCCAACTTATTTGCTTGTCACTTTTTTGCCTCCGCTGTCAACAGGTGGCAAAGGCATTATGCTGTCTGGTTGTCTGTCTGTCAGTCCGTTGTGCTTCCACTAACACCTGTTTCATGTGACGCGATATCTCTGTACTTAGTGGAGGGATTTAAATGAAACTTGCCGCAGGTATTCATCATGTGACTGGGCATTGCTGAAAAGGTTTTTAAGGTCAGAGATCAAAGGTCAAGGTCGTATGTGCACAATTGTATGAATACTGTAAACTGTAATAGCGAAGGCGTACATTTCAACAATGTGGCGTCGAGGCTTGCTTGTATGTTATAGTTTTGTCACTTTCGCTGTTTAGCTTTTTTCCTGATGTTGCATGTTAGACTAAGCTGCTTCAGTCGGCTTTTGAGTGCATGTTAAGTCTCTACATATCGTATGATATCACATGAATATGTATGTATGTATGTGTGTGTGTATAAAGTATTTATATAGCATTCTCTAACAGCCTAAACAGTCACAAAGTGCTTCCGTGAGCTAAACGGAAGCTGAGTGGCTGCTCAGCTGATTAGTCCCGCCGTCAAGCGCCTCTGAATTTTCGGACTTGATGGCACTATATAAAGTAGTTTTTAAATTAAACTTTAAATTAAACAGGTGAGTTTTTAGCTGGCTACAAAAGTGTGTCAACGTCAGTATGTCTGCTGTGTAGGTCAGGCAGGTGTGGTAGGCTTCACAGGACCGAATGGTGATGTTGGATACACTGGTGTCGATGGAACGATCGGCCAGCCTGGAGCGCCCGGACTTCAAGGTGCCCCGGGTCAGCCTGGTCCACAAGGAAACATTGGACCACAGGGTCAGCCTGGGAATGCCGGCAGTCGAGGGAGCAGAGGCGGTCCTGGGAGTCGAGGGGTAGACGGTCAACCAGGTCGGACCGGAGCGACTGGCTTTACTGGTCCTGCTGGGTTCACTGGTCAGCCAGGAGACAGAGGGGCTGTCGGAGTCGCTGGACAGCCCGGACGTGAAGGGTCTCGTGGACCTGCAGGTATGTTAGAATTATTATTAATTATTAATTATTATTTATTAATTATTAATTATTATTAGTTGTATCGCTGTTATCATTACTATCATTACTATGATGTTGGAAGGCAAACTGAATGGTGTCAGAGCATTACATGAGCCAAGAAGGAAATGGACTGATGACAATAAAGAATGGACTAATGTCAAATCAGATCAAATCAAGTCAAATCAAATCAAATTTGTTCGCCATAAGTAAAGTGTGCAATATAACAGTTGATAAAAAGTACATTTCACTTGGCTGGACAGACAGGCAACAGCTTCGCACTTATGTCTGCCCATGAGACTAAACCTAATAGAACAAAAAAACAAATTGTAATGTTCATACTAACACATAAGAGAAACAGCAAAGAGCCGTAAGGCCACTAAGACGCGGCGAATGTGAAAGACTACTGTGAGCTAAAGAGAATGCAGTGGACAGGAAGCTCTGGAAGGATGTAGCATGTCTGCCTTCTAGATAAGAAGAAGAGACAGGAAGAACAGGAAGAAGAACGAGATGATGATGATGATGATGATGATGATGATGATGATGATGATGATGATGATGATGATGATTGCTGGTGTTGTTGTTATTTGTTGAAGCTGTGGCTGTATGTTACGTAGCTGATAGCAATGTGTGCTGGCACAATCAGTAGTGCGTCGGACTTGCAGTCAAGAGATCCAGGGTTCAGTTCCCGGCCAGGCACCACTATGCAGTAACCTTGAGCAAGTTACTTACACCTATGTGCCTCTGTTGCCAAGCAGTATGATTTGCTGCTGGCCTAATATAAGGGTGACTTATGGCTGGATAAGTAACTGCGAGTCTGGCAGAAGATAATGGCAACCTACTGCCAGGTTTATGACTACTATTCCCTGCAAGCTGGCTGCCTAGTGCTGGGATTAGCTATGGCCCTTTATGTTTAATCTATGAGTATCTCATTATCTTTAGTGTAATATGGCATTATACAATACGGACAAAATAGCAGCATGGACGTCCGTGTGTATTATGTTATTTCATGACTTAATGATTATCTCGTGCCTCTGAGGTTCAGAGAAGGCCTGTCAATTATGATAGTGTTGTAGCCAGATTTGCTAATGAATGTGTTTTGCTGCGTGATGGCTACTAAATGTTACCAACTTGCATAAGACTGTCAGCATGTGATATTGTTGGGATGTTGAATTTTGTATCTGTTTATGCTTGATTTTAACTGTTGTTAGGTACTCTGTGTACGGTGCTTTAAAAATATAGTAAATTAACATAATGTACTAAGGTAGCAAGGATCAAGTTGTATCAAATGCATGTTAACGTGTCTTTATTTCAGGACCACTTGGACTGCCAGGACAGCCCGGCTCAGTTGGTGATCGTGGCTTGCCAGGACCTCAGGGCTTCATTGGAGCACCTGGTCCTAAAGGAGCGGCCGGACCAAGTGGACAGCCTGGTGGTCAGGGTGACAGAGGTATAGCTGGAGCTACGGGCCAGCCTGGCTCCCCGGGACAGCGAGGTCAGCCTGGAGGCGCCGGATTTGCTGGTGGTAAGGGACAGAAGGGAGATGTCGGACCCGCTGGACCAGTTGGCAGTCCAGGTAATCGTGGAGCAGTTGGAGCAGTTGGATTCACCGGAGTCCCGGGACAGCCTGGATTACAGGGTCAGAGTGGACAGCCAGGACAGCAGGGTGATCCGGGACAGGTTGGTGACACTGGCGTGGCTGGAACGCCTGGAGGTCCCGGAAGCATTGGACAACCTGGGCAGAAAGGTTCCATCGGGTCACCTGGACCTGCCGGATCGCCCGGTGACACTGGAGCGTCAGGAAGGAAAGGTGCCGCAGGACCACAAGGACAGCCTGGAAGTTTGGGATTCACAGGTAAACTGCTTGTTGAAACGTTTTGGTAGTCAAGTTTTCAGCTTGTTCTTCTTTTTGTCTAAATTATTATGATAATTATAATAATATGCACACGTCTTTCCCAGCATAAGCAGTGTTGTTCAGTACTGTGCTACTTGCATACTAAAGAACTACCGTAACCACTTGAGTGAGCTTTTAATGACTTATAGTAACTGTAACTGTAACTGAGGCACTTGTATTGCGCCCCCTACTAGAAGACCGAGGGTGTATCACAATCCGTATCCTGGTGCTCGCAGACAGAATGAAACAAAAATGTTTTTCGTAATCGACTTATTTTCGTCTGATAATGGTAACTACAAGTAATCCCCATTTTGCATTACTTTTCCGGGACCAAACTCCGTGTCCCTACATAATTTCTAGCTTTTAGGATTGCATCAGTCACTGTTATTCTAGCAATAGAAGAAGTGTTCCAATACTGCAGTTTTCTGTGTTTTTTCATTGTATGCACTGGTTGTTTTATTATTTCATCTTCGTTGCAAAGTGATGTGGCGTGATAATGCAATGTCTAGTAACTAAAAATACGTAGTTATTTCTGCACAGTAATCACTAATCTGTAGTTAAGTATTTTTTTCATATGAGTATTTAACTACTGTAACGGACAGCTTATTAATTTTTTGGTCGAGTTACAACTAACTACTGTCATTAATCACTTTTGGAGAGAACTATTCATCAGTGTCCGTGGGTCATAACAGAGGTGTTGGCAGCACAGGTAAGTCATGTCGTTACTGTGTGTTACTATGAGCCAGGTGAACCAGGTGAGTTTTAAGCCTAGCCTTATGCATTTATGACTTGTTTTGCTGATATCAAAGTATTGGTTTTGACTTTGTTCGATTTTGATTTACAAGTGTCGATTGTTGTGGTGGTGGTGCAGGTGCTGCAGGTGCAGCAGGTGTGCCTGGTATCAGAGGCTTCCAAGGTCCTCAGGGATTTACTGGGTTCACTGGAGCACCCGGCTTCACTGGAACGGTTGGCGATCGTGGTGCCACCGGATTCACTGGTCCAGCGGGACGGGTAGGAAATGCAGGCAGTCAGGGAAACCGTGGCAGTGACGGAGCACGTGGTGAGGTTGGGGCCACCGGCAATACTGGAAATACCGGATTTACCGGTGCACCGGGATTTGTCGGAGGTCCAGGAGACACTGGTGCCCGTGGGTCTCCCGGCATTGCTGGAGGGCCTGGAAATCCTGGAAACAGGGGACAGATAGGATCACCAGGAAGTGCGGGAGAGCAAGGTTGGACTGGAGAGGCAGGTCAGCCTGGGGATACTGGTGCACCTGGTGCGATTGGACTGAGTGGGGAGAGAGGCAGAGATGGGCAGCCTGGCTCACCGGGCAACCGGGGACCTGATGGTGCTAGGGGTATTACTGGAGCTACAGGATTCACTGGACAGCAAGGTGACGCTGGTTTTGCTGGAGCTCGTGGACCGGATGGTGGCAGCGGAATAGTTGGATCGCCTGGTCCAGTCGGATTCGTGGGTGTGGCAGGTTTTACTGGAGTCCCTGGATACACCGGATTCCCTGGAGCAACTGGAGCACCTGGTCCTGAAGGACGGCCGGGAAGTATTGGTCAGCCGGGTCCGTCTGGGTCGCCTGGACAGAGAGGTGCTGATGGTCCTAAAGGACAGATTGGAGATCCTGGCTCTCCAGGTCAGAACGGTGATCCGGGATTGCGGGGTGATGTTGGCTGGACTGGAATATCTGGCGAGCAGGGAGATACTGGATTTACTGGTGAGAAAGGTTTCGCTGGACGCCAAGGCCAACGTGGAACGCCAGGTTTGTGTTCTGTTTTCCCGTGTATATACACTCAGTGCATTAGAGGCTTTGCGTTTGTGTGCTATAATCCACGATTGATTGATTGATTGATTGACACTGTGTTTCAAAAAACGTAGTGTCACACTGTTTGCAATAACTTCATCAACTGTTAACCAGTTTTGAACATTCTTTCACTGCATTCGAAACAGCAATGAATTATCTGCAAAATAATTATAATATTTTTGCTGCCTCTTAAAAACCTCGCTGTACTAACATATGAAACGAAAAAGTTTTAAAATGTTGCAATTGCTCTACCACTCCTTGATGACAAAGCTCTCAACTCTACCATTTTTTTTAAATTCTCTGACCACTTACAGAAACTTACTTATTTACTGCTTTGTCCAGCAGTGCAAGTACCAGTCACGAGTTCAAAACATTGAGGTTGAGGAACTGTTTGAACATTTGGGACGACCTTCAACAGAGTGCAATTGATAGCGCAAATGATAGAGTGTCTTTGCGCCTGCGTACAGGCCAAAGGCGGACATTTTGAGCTCTGACAATATTCTAATTGAGTGAGCCGTTATTGAAACAGTGAATCAATGTTCCAAATTCGTAGAATGTGATTTTCAAATCGAATGAGTTTGTCACTGTGGAGTCGTGAAAACAGCATGTCAGACTGGTGACAGTTACGACTGGTGTTCACAGGCACGCCAGGCAGGGAAGGTTCACCAGGTAGTGCCGGCCAGCCCGGACTCGTCGGGAATGTCGGACCAACTGGAGCAACTGGTCCTCGAGGTCCAAAAGGACCTGCCGGATCTACGTCCGAACGCGGTCAAAGAGGCGAGTTAGGACCGGTGGGAGCAACTGGCGCTCGCGGACAGCAGGGCTTCACTGGATTCACTGGACCAGCGTATGTCAGAAATTTTATCTTGATATCTACTACGTTATTAGCTGTGCGCCAGCCATATTGCTAGCAAAGTAGATATTGTTTATAGTGGAGTTTGTCCATGTGTGTGTGTCTGTCTGTTCACACCTCAACTGAAAAACTGTTAAACAGAAATTGATGTAAGTTTGTGAGTATGTCTTGTGATGCATGCTAGCAGTGATTAGATTTCTGTGATACTTGACCTTGAACGGTGACCTTGAGAGCTGTTTTAGTATTTCGACCTGACACCCCCCGGGTGAGAGATATCTGTTGGTCGCACTGCAAGTACCGTGAGGACGAGTCCATATCTCTCAGATAGGGGGTGTCGAGTTGATCACGATGTCTCACAAACTGCTTGTGTGAATTTCACCGACAGCTTGCATGCAGTCGAAGACAGAGCTGAACTGGGTAGAGTTTGAGGTAAAAAGGTCAAAGTTTCACGTCACAGTGAGATCAAATGCATTTTCATGGTGAAGCTATACCGATCGACGGTTCACCTTCGACCACCGTCTAGTTTACCAGTGTTTTTTATTCATTTATAGATTACTGCATTGTTTGGCTGTAGCCGGTGTGTGTTGTGTCTATAATAGTACCGTACGTGTCTGTATAAGTAAGTAAGAACATTTTTACATGTCTCCTGAAATAAACAAAATGTCGCTGCATGTTGCGGCTTCAGTCTAACAAATGTGATTCAACAGACATCTAAATGCAACGAATCTGGAACCGTGTTCCACAGCCGAGGACCAGCGCAACAGTGAACAGCCTGTCACCACCCAGACATCTCTTGGTCCACGGCGGCACAACACGTGTGAACATGTCAGATGTGCCTTTGTGAGTTTCCTTGTCTGTGTGTGTATCTGAATGTTGTTTTAATGCTGCAGTGGTGAGGTGGGCCAGCCCGGCCAGTCAGGAGGCCAAGGTGCTACCGGACCTACTGGTGATGCTGGCTTACCAGGGTCAATTGGATTCATCGGACCCGATGGTCAGCAAGGTTTCACTGGTGAGACAGGCTTCACTGGTCTGAAAGGAAGTCAGGGTGAGGTTGGAGGGCCTGGAGATACTGGCTTCACTGGATTCACTGGTTCGTATTAATTCTCAATTTTGTTCCGCGTACATTATGGTGATTTTACTGCCAGTGATTTTCATTCATGCTTGCATTTTGATTCGTTGTATTACGTGTGACAATTAATTATTTATGTAATCATGTCGTATCGTTATTTTATCTTTTCAGTACAGTTTGCTTGTGTCTTTTCTGCTTACTGTAATTTTGGTGACAGTCGGTTTCATATTTGATGTTTTCGAGGAACAAAGCTAAGAACTGGAAAGCTCTCAGAGAACATTGGACTACCATGGACTATGTTTTCTTCACAATATTAAAGGGGAACTCAACCTTTATAACAAGTGGCAGTCAGATGATTTGTTTCATCTAGTAATAAACGAAAATCACCCTCGTGGCAACAGATTTTGAGTTATTTTAAAGATATTGACATTTATGTTTTAAAATTTACTTACTTTTGAAAATCGCCAATCGGCTTGGATATTTATTTCTTTATCTATGATAGTGGGTGTGTCTCTAAACAAATCGCGATATAGGCGACAAGCCATTCCTATGGAGCAACCAAAATTCGACCCTCCGTAACTTTGTACTCCTTGGACCGATCATAATAACAACTAGAAATACGTTCTGTGGAACGTGGTATCTGCCCCATAGCCACGTGCACAATGAACGAACTGTTCTCCTATAATTATGGCGCATGAACGAAAGGGCTATATTTCCTCTTCTGGTCTAAAATCTGACGTCACCTTCTTGTTTCTCGACCCCGATTTCCTTTATGACGCGAGAATTTCGGCGATTCGGCCATAAATAAGCGTTAAATTGCGTATTTTTCATTGCGCATGCGCGAAACGGCCGTATTTCCACTTCCGGT
>Ga0049105_1000595_pt1 | contig 13201 bp, 6 predicted proteins | sample WorMetvaBAHAMAS1_FD_61260 | JGI IMG/M metagenome (GOLD analysis project Ga0049105, IMG submission 61260) | Worm MetaG Olavius vacuus BAHAMAS.1 | ecosystem: Host-associated > Annelida > Digestive system > Unclassified | place: Germany: Marburg | collected 2013-04-09
AAATCGAAGATCAAAAGTCAAGGTCACTGGACCTCATAAAATCCGTTTTTAACTTGGCAATGCAGTCTCCAAGAATATCTAAATATTGAGTAGTTGAATAATTAGAAGGCGAGTGTATTGAAGCAGATAACATGTATGTTAAGCGTTCAAGGTCAAGAAATGTCAATGAATGAATAATTGAATTGAACACATCATCCACTGAAAGTCCACATATACAGTGTGAGTCAAAAAAGTGGCCCCACAAAAACATTTTGCAATATTTTCACTTAGACTAGGTATATTTCCATAAAATTTGTTGCCAGTTTATAACAATAAAGGTTAACCGATTTTGGTCGATTTATCTGAATATTTAACAAAAAGGCGTTAATTTTTATACAAGTACTTATCATTTTTACCGTTTCAAGTTTCGAATTGCAGCATGTCAGATTGCCTTGACTTCCTCGCTACTGATGAGTGGCAACAATTCACGCAACCTCAATTCACTGGATTATGAGGTTCGGCGGCAATGATGGAGTCTTAATACAAGCTGCAATAGAAGTCAAAAACAGTTCTCGAGTTTAAAAATGCGCTTTAGTTAATTTGGTCTGCCTTACCAGAGAAAGCCATTGACAACGCTATGAAAGACTACCGCAAGCGACTGCAGACGTGTGTGTTAGCCAATGGTGGACATTTTGAACATTTAATGTGATAATTCATTTAACAGATACTAACTGTTATATCTAATTAAGTATAGGCTGATGTGACTTGTTTTTTTTTAAACTCGAAGTTCATGAATTTTATAATAAACTAAATTGAATTGTCAAAATTTGAGGGGTATTACTAGTAAAAGTGCTACAATTCATACACATATTCAGATAAATGGACCCAAATTGGTGTAAACGTAGTCAATAACGAAGATAATTTTTAGTTACACCGGTTCAGCACAAGTAAAGAAATCGCAAAATGTTTAGGGGGCTGCTTTTTTGACTTACACTGTATATGTCGGCCATCGAGGTGCGTCGCTATATTCGTGTTTTAATGCTGATGGCTGACGCAGCACTGGTCTCATTGACCCCGCGTCCACACTAACTGCTGGTTTCCCAGCATGCTGACAGTCAGTGCTGTAGTACTGATTACATCTAGAGGGTAACGGCAGTAGTAAGTAGATGACTGGCGCGTTGTAGATTCATGTGACGAGGCGACTCAGTTTCACTGTTCACGAGGAACTAGTTGCATCAGCTCCAGTCAGCAGTGTGACGGAGTCGCTCAGTGCACGGACACTTCTGATGAAGCCGGCTGCCGTGAGTGACATCACTTATCAACACCATTAGTCTATAGACGATCATCAACTATGAGCTGGGATATTGCTGTGAAACTTCACCGATGTTCGGAATATCGAATATGTTCGACTTGCACTTTAAGTCTTCGCCATTAGCACTTTCATGAACGCGTTTTGCTTGCTCTTTTATGAGCATGTGATGATTTGCTTTCCAATTTTACACGCCGCGAATTCTTGAAATGAAATGAAATGAATGAAATGAAAGTGCAGTGATTTAAAGTGCATTCAAAAGCCAGGAGTCGGCTTAGTCTAACACACTTACCAGTACAACCGTTGAGCAGAGTAAAATCGTATATGGTCCGATAGTCTGTGTAATCAGTCCGGTAATCAGTCTTGTTAGTTGTCTGAAAATAACGAGTTAAGCCGCTGATCTTTTAATGTTTAAATCACTGATTATTTTGTTTTCGGATTATTTGAAAACCGAAAACACATAGTTGGTCAAACAGTTGTTTAAAAAACAGTGTCCATTTGCACTTGCATCAAAGATTGCATTACGCTATATCGCACTTTGTATCACATTGGTCTTGGACTTATAATTTGTTTTTTTTTCGCAAATATCAACGTTTCCTGTAAACTGTAAACATAACGTTATCTTTTACCTGATTGTAAACTGATCTTACGTACAATTAGGGAGCACGTCGTCATGAATTAACATTGACTTTAAAAATTGTACACCTGACAGATTGTGATTTCATTAGGCTACTCGACTAGCTAACAAAGAATGTTATTGACGGGATATACTTATATAGCCAGACATTGTAGGCCTATATAACTGTGTAATCACATTTGCGGCTGCAGACCACTACAATACACTTCAAATGCTTGTATAATTGCAGTGTTATTGGCGAATGACTCAACGTCAGCTGTGCAAGTGAAATACCGCGGTGTGTCTGGCTACTATGTCTGTTCTGATCACTGGACGTCAGCGTTCAGTGACGCTGTCTGTCGACAACTTGGATACTCGTGAGTCTCCACTGCTGCATCAATGTTGACTCTGAGTGTAATTCGTGTTCAAGCGGACTTCAAATAGTATACGAACGAGCACGCACACAAAAGTGCATGGTACCATATTCCGCAGTTACTGAATACTATAAATGTTTCTAAAAACAGTAGAAGTAATTCTGTATTCATTTTCGAGGAAAAGTGTAAAATTTAACTTTTATTCCAGAGTTCCAAATTTTTGTTATCGGTATGTTTTCAATCGATAATATTAAAAGCATTCTGCTTTACTAGTAAGTATAATATTACTAACATCTGATATACTTAACAGCCGTCACAAGTTGATTTTGTGACTATCAAAGGCCTGATAACATCCACTTTGTATCTGACTTTTCCTATATCAAACTATATTTTTTATCAGTTTGATAATCCCACATTTGGCAGAAAAATAGTTACCCGTGTACTCCATCGTAGGCCTAAAACAATACGTGTCAAAATCTCTTTACTGATTAGTTAGGTTTAATATAGTTGGTTTTGAAAGTCTTGGTTTGCTACTAGGCTACCACGCCATTATGACGATGGCGGTATGTGATGTCAGGTCAGCCACGTCTACGTGGAGTGTCGACGCGTCGTCGTGGAATCAAGGCACGTCATTGAATGTCTCCAGTGAACGTACAGCATCAGGCAACATTCTACAGCAGCTGCAACCAGCGTATGTCATCACCATGAAGTCTCTCTCTCTGTGTGTTGATGCTTTCAAACATCTCTGCTGCGTCACGTTGTCAACATTATCACTCAGCTTTGACTAAAATGTAAATTAGTTTGTCTTCGTGAGACACATCACGTTAACGTTAATAATGCCTGTTAGCTCTTATTTATTCAATATTTATTGCAATTGAAATTTCACATCGTTGAATAATGCATTATTTTATTGACGATTGTAGACATTGCCAGTCGCGAAGAGCGGTTAGCATAACATGTGCTCCGAAAGGTAATTATTAGTAGTTATTTGTTAAATTACCTGTAACATGACCGTGCATGTGTACAATTCTACGATGATAGATCGCTTGCAATCAGAATACTTGTAGTCTTGACCTTTTATCTTTTAATCTCAAAACTTTTCACGAGCTACAAGTGGGTAACGGGGCTTTCTAGAGCTTTCGTTCTCCCAAAAGAAAGGCCGCGTATATGGAGTAATCGATGTTGATAGGCCAACAAGAGACAAATGCATTAATCTACTCAGTCAGCATGCATCTCTGACAACACAGCTACACTGTATTCGTCAGCACATTCGCAGGAAGTGAAGTCTCAGCGCAACATGGTATGTTTGCTGCAGCGTGTGGTCGTCGTTCAGCAAACATCATGAACGTCGCTCCTTACATCGTCAATGGTCAACGGGCAGCACGTGGTGCGTGGCCGTGGCAGGTCACGATCAAACTGCACGGTCGCTCACTGTGCGGTGGATCGCTCATCAATAACAGATGGGTCTTGACCGCAGCACATTGCGTCTCGTACGTACGCTTTATCTCACTCACAAACCTGCACTTGTTTTGTCTTCAGTCAAGCTTCATAACTTTCCCAACTGTAAACTAATTCAAATAATATTTGGCAGAAACATAGCTGATAAACTTTTAAACAAAGTGACACATGGCAATTTTGGCATTTGTTAGTTATGCGTCGCTAGTTTACATCGTAAAATTACATTTATTTTTCTTTTAATTCCATAACGTAAGAATTCTAATTTCGCATTTCAGACAGTTTTTTTTCGATGATGACACTGTGATAGAAGTTGTTTTCTTCAGTCCCTGAATCATTATAACATTAGTGTCATTAATTTCACGTGATGATTGATAGGCCCGCTTCATTGGTTAATTTACTAACTTACTTATTTGGATACTGAATGCGCGTTACTTGGTAGCAGATTCTTGGTGTAAACATGGATTTCAACGACGAAGATTTTATAGAAAATTTGCACCTTTTTAAAGATTATAGAATTTCCGAATAAAGGTTGCGGACTGCGGGGACTAAACGAACTTTTGAAAAAGCTGCGAGAAAACTGGTATGGCCGTACGACGGCAAGACGAAGAAGCAGTGTTCGACCACAAACTGCGTGAACGGATGACAACATTGACGCTCTCTTGTTTTTATATTCTGTAATATTCGTAAACAAACTAAATATTATAAGAAAGGAATGTGTCGTTTGGTTGCAAATTTACTCAGCTTCAATAGTACCAAATATTATTGAAATCGGTCAACATTTGACGGAGTAATCACAAAAAAGGGGTGAACTTACTTTTGAGACACAGTGTATAGTTTGTCGTCTTTAGTGCAATACAGTTGTTTCTAAAGCAAAGCGAGTGGATTAGCGTAAGGCAAATACTGAAATAACGAAGCTGATTAAGCAGCAAGTGTGTCTAAACGAGTCGAATACTGTCTGTTGTTGTACAGAGATGTGGTTAGGGCACCGTCACGACTGCAGGTGCGACTCGGAGGAATTCGAACATATGACCCGGACCCAGACGCCGTCTACGCCAGCGTCTCAAGAGTAATTGTTAATCCATATTACAACTCTGAATATATCATAGGTGACGTTGCGTTGCTGAAGCTGGCCAATTCCATCATTTTCACTGACACCATTCGTCCGATCTGTCTGCCTACGTCGGATGTTAACTTAGACCAGTTCAAAGTCTGCGTCAGCACCGGCTTTGGAAGAACAAGTTTTGCTGGTTGGTAGCACTTTGACATGCGTTTCTTAGCGTTTCTGTGGTTTTCTACTTTTACTTTTCATTGATTAACAACTAACAGCAGTGCAAAACATACATTGGCTCAAAAATGCCAAGTACGAGTATTGAAAAGCTTAGGCCCTACGTGACTGCGTGTACTTCAGTATCCATTGATATAATGTTGTGTAAATGAAAGTAGAAACTTCCAAGTCATGAGATTAGATATTTGAAGTTTCTGTTGCATGCAGTTGCGGTATATACACATGTTTAATGCAATGCACCGGTACCACAATGGTGTGTACACAGCATGTCACAATAAACGTGCAACTTTGTATCGGCTGTGACGTGATCAAACTCGGTACCAAATGTGAACTAAATCAAACAATCTGTTTTTATTGCGATTTAAATAATTTTTTAAGTCCAATTCGGGCGCCGTCCGCCATCTTGGATTTGACCGGAAGTAAATCTTCACAATTCTGCGGCCTCAGAGTATTCATAATGCACATGTCTACCAAATGTTAACAAATCAGGCAGTGTGTAGCTGAGGTATTAAATATTCAACACATTTTACGGCCAGTTTTCAGGGGAAGGGGGAAGCGAAATAGTCACCTTATCTTCTCAGAGATGGGGAACTGGACTGTACCAACTTTTGAGAGGACGTAGATCTATCATCGCTGCTCACGGAATTTGTTTTACATTTCACATGCATTGCTTAATTGTAAACGCGGGCGACTCAAAGAGAACTGGGGCAGAAAATCCAGGCCAAATTTCGGATTTCGTCATCCCCTATGAAAATTAGGGGATGGATGGGCGATGTATCTGAGAGCGTGTGTCAAGCTCAACCCAAGACCCAATCTCTGACATACTTGTAGTGCAGGGATGTTGCGGAGTTATGAAATTCAACAGTTTTTCCCGGCTCGTTTTAGGAAATGATAGTGACCTTATTTTCTTAGAGATGGCGGACCAAACTGCATCAGATTTGAGGGGACATAGAACCGTCATCACTGCTTCTCAATATGTTTTAGATTTCACGCATATTGATTTTTTGGAACTAGAGCGAACCAAAGGCCAAATTTAGACGACATTTCGCAATTTTGACCCTGCAAAAATTAGGGGAGGGATGCACAAAGTGTCTGAGTCAAAAGGAAGTTCAGTCATCAGCGCTTTAGGCGTAGAGTTTCGATTTTTGAATTCAGAGTTCGTTAAAGGCAACTTGGGTCGAAAATCGAGGCCAAATTTCGCTCTTTTTGACCCCCTCAGTAAAATTTAAGGGAGGGGTGGATGAAATGTGCGAGTGAATTTTACGAGTTCGGCCTGTGACCCAACCAGTAGTTGTTTTATGGGGCTCCGGCGCCACTTTGGGCTCGGTAGTACAGTTATGAGCGACATCTAGATCACCCCACCCGTCAGGCGACGCGGGGTCACTGAGTGCAACTGTCTTGTCCTAGGTCAGAACGACCGCGCCCACGGCGCTGTCGCGTTGTCGACGTCGCGTGACGCATGAGCAGTCACGCATGCGACGCACTCGTAGCCCTCGCCACAGTGACCACACTCACGACGCTGTCGCATTGTTGGCGTCATGGCATGCATGGGCATGTACCCTACCGACGCGTCTGCTATTGCACACCAGACATGCTGGTGTGGTTTTCTGATACGTAAACCAAGTGTGGAATTTTCAATACAGATCGTCTGCGTCGTCGTCCTCTAGATCAATGGGCGGAGACTCCACATCGCTGACTCAGCGTTACAACACAGACATGTCCAGACATGTAGGCAGGTTTTCCGACACCTAGGTCAAGTATGGAATTTAGGCCTTCGTCAACGTGCTCTAGGTCAGTGGATCAACATTGCTTTCTCATGATGGAACGAATCAACAGGTAAACGACTGTAGAGAACAGCAGTAATACGCTACGTAGTTGGTCGATGTTAACTGTGGTTGTGATGCTTTGCTGCAGGTCCATCAGCTGGTCGACTGCTGCAAGTCAGGATGAACATTATACCACATAACAGCTGTTCACGACATTACGGCTCACAAGTGCACAGGGAACATCATATCTGTATCGGATCACAGCCCACCAGTGACCAAGGCTTCTGCTTTGTAAGTGCATGCAGTTATGTCGTCATTCTGTACACGCTTTTATATTAAGCCTACGCCTAGCACGGCCGTGACGCTGGTCTGTGATATTACATACTACAGTTATACTACAGTATAACTTCATTATTGTGTCAGTGTTATTGGCGATGTTGCTGCTGCTAACGATTGTAACTCAGAGGCTCTGTGTACACGTGTTGTGCAGGGTGACAGTGGAGGTCCGTACGTATGCAAAGATCAGCAGAACAGCTGGATGCTTATCGGTGTCAATAGTTTTGTGTTCAACACATGTCAGCAGTCGGTCGTCGCACGCCTCTCCACTTACGTCGATTGGATTCACCTCACCATTGCCAGCAATCCGTAGAGCTAACGTATTCTTCAGTTTAAACCCTTACATATATCTACAGATATCTCCGTTCGCACACACAGTGCAGCAGAACGTGCATCATGTGCCTCTACTGTATTTCTGCGGCCTTTTATGTTGAAAGTGAGGTGTTAACTGTCGAAGTCATTCACACATGCAGTACGTTAAAACTACGCCGAATTAAAACAGTTTTCTTTATCATTTTACTGCAGAAAATATAATTAAGACCGCCCGTCGTATGTCGGTAGGCCCTTATGTTTTGCTCGTGTCCTTTTTTAACCATTCGAAGAACTCTGGCCCAGTCCACGCAGCGGCGTCCCGGCAAAGTATATTAGAGGTTGCGTGTTAAATTGAAAACTTCATTTATACATTTCGCCCATCCTCCCCTAAATTTAACAGGGGCCAACAAGTGCGAAATTTTGTCTCGATTTTCGACCGCAGTTGCCTTTGGTATGGTCTGATCTGTACCAGGCAAGGTGTATGCTCAAGTACTACTTTCCAGAGTCAAAACCCATCTTCAGCAACTACGCCGAATAGAGCAGAGTGGATTCACCCCACGCAGATCAACCGTTGATCGTGACATGATCCTGTAGACCAAACATGAAAACAGAAGACCGTCCTGGATGGCTTATGTCGACTTTCGCTCTACTTTTGATTCTGTTGACAGACATTCGCTGTGGCTCCTCAGACGATCTAGAGGCATTCCAGATATGACTCTTGAGCTCCTAAAAGACCTCTACAGTAACACACTCAGTTGTGTAAGAGTGGATTGAGAAGTATCTTCGTAGTTCGAGGTGTTCTCAGGACCTCGTCAAAACTGTGTTCCAGCTCTTGGCCTCCTCTTAGAGCCAGTGGACTGGATCACATGAACCGCACTGTTCACGCTAACTTGTATCTAACTATCGGCGATGAGAGCCTCACTAAGACTCTCACTGACCTCGATTTCGCTGATGATGTATCGCTTCTGGCAAGCATGCTGTAAATCGTGGTCCTTGCTATTGAAATACTGCAGGAGGAGTTATCACAGCTTGGTTTGGAGATGAACTAGACCAAAACCAAAATACAAGTTTTCGACAATGACGTAAGCTATCCATCTAAGGTTTCTGTACTTGGTCACCACGTTGAGGTTGTCTACTCCTTTGTCTATCTTGGATCATGCGTTGATGCAGCTGAAGGAAGCGAGACCGATATAGGAGCATCGAAATGACCCGAACGTGTGCATGAAGGCTCTCGATCGTAATATATCGCGCTTTTCTGTAGTTTGCAGACCAAGGTCCGACTCTACAACGTGTATATACTCCTAATCCTAATACTCCTCTATGGTGCAGGCACGCGGAGTATGACGTTTATTTCCAGTTGACAAATCGATGCTTTTACCAGTGGCATCTCCGTCATATTTTGCGCATTCCAAATACAGCACACATCACACATTTCTCATTTTCGGTTACTATTTCCATTTCCGGTCATCATCTGCTGTCATTTTATGTTTTTGTGAAGTAGTTAACAGACATTTTTGTTGTAGTCTGAGCTTCTCATGTTGCAGACTTGCAGGCTGCGCCGCTGCAGCCACTTTAATGCCACAGCCATCTGCCAACCAACACCGCCACCGGCTGTCACCTTGGTAGTATGTCGATTTCCTTTACTTACTGTATAACACGGTTATAGGCGAGTACTCGGGTACTTAGTAAGGTACTCGATCGAGTAGCAAACTACTAAATAGCAGCAGCCCTAATGATAATGAAATCCAAAGGAGGTCGCGAAAGTGTTGAATTTGTAAGATGGTCATTGGGCCTCGCAATTAAAGACCAGAACGACTGACATGACGTCGGGGTCTTCAAGTTGTAGTGCTTCGCAATGTTGTAGTTTTGTAAAGAAATGTTCGTTAGTTAAAGCCGGACGTACATTTATAAAAGTTACACTTGTATGTTAAATTGTCTGTCGTTAGGTCATGCCTCTGTATTAGGCTATGTTTTACAATGTTTAGGCCACACTTGACTGTCTGGACAGGACATTGCAATAAGATTGCAAATCGGAGTTTCACTGTCACACACTATGAGAGTGTGCTAATTCTAAGCGATGTGCTGTGTTTTGTAAAAAAAAAACATAGATGTGTCTAAGTTCTTGCGTGGTTATTTTCGTGGACTTTGTACGTTCGAGTCTTTGTCAGAAGCAAAGGTTGGATTATAATGAATCTTTGCAAATGACAGTTAAATTTCCTTGTGTGCCTTGTCGCCGTGATGGCAAAAGTTGTATTGTTCGTGAAGTCGACGACACTAATACAGTCTTGCAAAGTAATTGAATTACTAGTGACTGAATTCGCTTGGCTTGAGAGAGTTAACGGGATACGCCCGTATTCTCCAGTCATGACCTTGTCGTTGGCGGAATTAGCTAGTAGTTAAACTAGTAGAGTTAGACCAACTGGACCAACCACACAGTTGTACATTTTATTATATTCATAAACACTTATACCATCGTACTCTCAAACATTACATCGACGAATGAGCACCTGAACAATTACATAAAGTGACATGTCGGAAAGTAAACTAAAGGTAGGCAGGCATATTACCTGTACAGCTGAACTTGCTGTTAACTTCCCTAAATATAAATGTAACAGGACTGTATAGAAAACAATGATGTACAAGATATATGGCATTTCTGATGATGCATTGAAATCTGTATATGTCTATGCTAACTGTCTTCGTTTTTATATTGATGTCATACTTAAAAGGCTAAAGTGTAAAAAAAACTGAGCTAGAACTGCATTTCAATGTTCTTTGAATATAAAAAGATAGTAGTGTTATCGTCATTTAAACTTGGAACAGATGCGGGCTGTGCGCCGCTTGGTGTATTCAGAATGACTGTATCTGATAAATTTACCTGCATGCTTTATTACTGACAATTAGCGTTACCTGCTGTTTGTGACTGATATAGCAATGTGTTTTCGAAACAGCTTGCAAGCAGGTGTAAGCTTCAGATGAATTATGATATTAAGTAATTTGTAATTGAATTACATTTCAAAAATAAGTTGTAATTTGAGCACAATTTCTAAAGTAATTAGGAAAAGTAATTAAATTATAATTAAAAAATAAGGTCTGCAACGCTGCACCATTACGCTATTCAATAATCTTGATAAACACAATCGTTTACCTATAAGTTTGTTCTGATATTACACTGTCGTCGTGTGCCGCTTTTAGTTAAGACCGCACTACGTAAGTCGACAGGCCTTTATGTTTTGCATCTGTCCTTTTTTACACCCAGACTTCCACACTACCGAGATACGCCTCGTCAAAAGTATACCCAGAGGTTTGATCGTAGGCCGAACTCCTAGGATTCACTCAAACATTTTGCCCACCACCTCCCTAAATTTTACCGGGGGTCAAAAAGTGTGAAATTTGGCCTCGATTTTAGATACAATTCGCCTATGACGGATTATGGCTTCAAAACGGAGAAATTTATTGGAAATTCAATACTTTTACCTTAAGCGACGATGAACGGACTTCTTACTGACTTAGAAATTTGGCCCACCCTTTTACAATTTTTACAGGAGAGTCAAATATTTCGAAATTTGGCTTAATTTTGGACTCTAAGGCACCTCAGTTTCAAAACGAAGCACCGTACCTGCCACATAACACAAACTAGGGGAGCGTCGACGAGGGATGTAGGACTATCATGTATGTCCTCCCAAAATTTAATATAGTTTGGTCCCCCTATCTCTGAGAACTACGTCGGAAAAGGTGTTAAATCTCCCAGCTCGTGCAGCGGCCTCGCGCGAAAAGTATACCAAAAATTGGATAGAAGGCTAAGCTTGAAGCTATGATTCATCTACCCCTCCTCTAATTTGCAGGGGGGGGTCAAAAGTGCACACATTTACTGCCGCGAAACGTTCGATTTCGCTTAAGTTTGGTATAGAGTTTGATCATGTGACATCTGATTTACAGTAAACGTTCAAGGTCAAGGGGTCGAAGGTCAAGGTCACGATGTGACCTAACGCCTGCAAAAAGTGCTCAATCGTCAATAACTCAGCCGCGGATTGCTCGATTTCGCTCAACTTTGGAACAGAGTTTGATCGTTCAAGGTCGAGTGTCAGTGTCAAGGTTGCAGCGTGAATCTGATCGCCAAATTATTGCTCTCTTTTACGAAATCGGCGTCACTGAGTCAGGCCACGTCGTCAAAATGTCCCAGTCAACGTTTTTATCACGTGAACAGTCAGAGTTCGTATCGCTCGAACATAACAAGAGGCCTGGCCTGTGACGCTCAGCTGGCAGTGACGCACATTAGAAGGCAGAAATGTCCTGGAAATGTCAGGAGGAATATCGGTGGTGCTAGTTGTCCCGGGAGTGTTCGAGGAGAACTATAGTGGACCTTGCAGTTTTTTACTTTGGCCACTATAAATAGTTTATAATGTAATGTAATGTAACTGTTCGGGGAGGAATGCCCGCATCCCATGCAGGATTACATAAGTCTTCACGTGCAGCGGTTATGATTTGTACCATCTTGTTAACATACTGTCAGATATACAGGCTTTTCACCTATAGCTCAGCCATATGAGCTAAAATATTCCTTCAAATACTAATGAACCAGCCAACAGAGAAAATTATACTTTTGGGCATCATAGGTGAGAAAATGTCTCCCAATTGCGTATTTGATCATATGTGGTGTCGATGTAACCTTGACCTTTGACCTTTGACCCCAAAATTTATTCGGTTCATCATTGTTCCCAAGATGATAATGATGATGATGATGATGATGTGCAATGATTTAATGTGCGCTTAAAAGCTGATTAGAAGCCAGCTTATAGCCTACCACACGATGCCAAAGTTAAAGCCGACATGCCCGAGAAAAACGAAAAACAGCTGGAGTCCATGGAGTCAGTCCGGTGGGTGAAAAGGTAGAAGAACTATGGAGGAAATGATTTGCGGAAAAGATGAGTTTTGAGCCTGGAGTGGAAGACAGAAGGAGTAATGGATGGTGACGGTGGTGATGAAGGAAATGACTGGCGTGTGTAAGATCAGACAAGAGTGATAAGTCTTCATGATCAGTAGGCTGGCGAAGTTCCTTGGGAAGCTGATTCCATAGACAGGATGACGCGTGAGGGAAAGATTGGTTGTTGACCTTCAGAGAGGAAGAGAAAGGTGGGCGAGAGAGGGCTACGACATCTGAAGAACGAGTGCTACGATTGGGCTGAACAGAGATAAGATTATATAGATATAAAGGTTGAGTGGTAGTGAGGACTTTGTACGTGAGAAATATAATTTTGTAGTCTATGCGCTGTTTAATTTTAAGTCAGTGCAAAGATTTGACAGCAAGTTGATATGGGAAGACTTTGGGGCCCTGACGACGGCAAGTGCGAGAGAATTTAGGATGTGTTGAAGACGGTTTAGCTGAGCATTTGGTAGGTTGTAGTAAAGTGAGTTGCAGTAGTCAAGCTTGGAGTGCACAATGGAGGTGGCAATGGTACTGGCTGTTTTGTGATCGAGATATGGTGCGATGCAGCAAAGTTGACGGATGTGCGAATAGCAGGATTTAGACAGAGCTGATATCTGGTCAGAAAAGAAGATGTGTTCATCAAAAATGAAGCCAAGGTTACGGGCATAGAGGGGTGTGTCAAGTGAACAGGAGCTTATTTTAGCCAGTTGTGGTTTGAGTCCAATGAAAAGAAAGTCAGTTTTAGACGAGTTGAGAACTAAGAGATTGGCAGTCATCCATGAAGAGATTTGTTGGTGAAATTTTCACTAGCGTTTTGTACGATATGGTGCTCAGAATAA
>Ga0049105_1000596_pt1 | contig 13198 bp, 6 predicted proteins | sample WorMetvaBAHAMAS1_FD_61260 | JGI IMG/M metagenome (GOLD analysis project Ga0049105, IMG submission 61260) | Worm MetaG Olavius vacuus BAHAMAS.1 | ecosystem: Host-associated > Annelida > Digestive system > Unclassified | place: Germany: Marburg | collected 2013-04-09
TTTGCTCGTTGTATGAACATATTTAACTCGCTGCTGGCGCAGCTCGTTAAATATGATGTTCATACAACTCGCAAAATAAATTCCATACACGCTATTTTTTATCACATATTATCATTGTATAACTTTAGGGCCTACTCCTTGCGGCTGCTAACAGGAAGGCACAAGGCACGTGCGTGTCTATATCATTTGTCTATATCATTTGTGCATGTTGCACGTACGAGATCACTGCCGAGATTCGAGAATACAGATACCGTATGCAACTGTAGCGATTCATTAACGTCAGACAAAAATACAAGAAACTCATCAGGAGATGAGACAGCGTACGTGAACTTTCTTTACGTCGACATCGTACATGTATACTACAAAGCACTGCGTGACTGCGCCCTCCCCAAACTGCACAACACGGCGTAGTTACAGATAGACGACAGACAGACGAACGGACGTCGACATATAGCGAACGTGAATTACGTTCGCTAAAAACGAAATTGATCAGATGCCAGAAATGAAGTTATGCGCAGTCGCAGTCAGTCACTTACAACGAGTACCGGTAAGTTACAGTAAGCTGTCGGTCCTATTCAGTGCTTAGTTTGTTACACGTCAATACATTGTTTTTATCACGTGTGTTTGTTTACAAATAAAATTTGCGAATGATTTTTTGTTATTGTTAACGCTGTTTTATTCACGTCTATGCTATACATCTGATGGCATTTGATGCTAAAGCTGAATTGTTCAAACACGGCTGGAAAGAAGGTGAGTTAGTTGCTTTGTTACTCACCATCTTATGTATATTGTGTACGATACTCCGCGGTTTGTCAGCTGTTTAATAAACCTTAATAAACCAATGATTGATTGATTCATTCATTCATTGATTGGTCAAATGTCTGTCGCAAATGCGAATCGCGGTAAAACGGCAGTGTAGCCCGGTTCACAAGTACACAAGTATTTATTGACAGTCTTGCGGCCCAAAGGCCGAACAACTTGATAAAACAAGAAAAGATTTAAAAACATGTAAACAACACAATAAACTTACGAAATGAAGATAAGGGTCAAGCCTGCTAGCTGTTACAGGATGGAACCTGGTAATGATTTAAGGTGTAAATCGTGCCACCGGCCAACCGGGTTGGTGTACTCGGTGATGCGATCGGTGGGCGACGGCCGGTGGTTCGGTATGGTGGATGGAGCGTTGAATCAACACGTGTGAGCTGCAGGGACGGCTGGCTGTGGGTAAGTTGGCGATGTCGATTGTAGAGCAAAAATACTTAATCGTCGATGGCGAGGGCGAACATGGCGATGAGATCAAAGGCTGCAGTTAAATGCTGACTTGTATTCTTCAAGGAAATATCAGTCTCTGAGTAAGTTTATGCTGGTTTAGAGTGTAGACTACATAAGTGAATTCAGCCTTTGTAATAATACTCGTAGTAATATTTAGTAAGACTTATATAGCACAAAAAATAATGTGTGAAAAATAGCACAACAGTAGTCGTAAAAAGCTGTGTACCTGCTGACGAATTATTTACACAAAATAAAATTGTTCATTGATTACCAAAAACATGTTAAAATACTGGCTGAATGCAAATTCTCACCTAATTGCTGTAATAAAAGCCACACAATATCTACGCCAAGTTGCCAATTAGGCCAATAAGACGTGTTGTGCAACGTTGTGTAATGAGATGGAAACAGGTGCATTTAATTAGCGGGTTCTTGCTAAAACATGACTTATGAGTGACTCTTAAAACTGGGTTATGGAATCACTGTTGCTTTAATTCGTGTAATTAATGCTGTTCTAACAAAGCATAGCCGGGAGCCCCAACCAAGAGTCCCTAAATATAATAGAGGTCTGCTTGGGCCGGTTGGCCTGCGAGCTGGGCCAGGCCCGAAATAAAATAATATAAAAGGGCGGGACCGGGCTGCAAACGAAATTATATCCAAAATTTGCGTATAAAACCAGTAATTAAGAGAAAAGTAATATATGCAATAAATGTAACTAATGCCTGAACTATTCCTTCTATGTTACATAGGCCTACTTAATTACTGTGTTCCCTGCGTGATGATGTTTTCTTCTGATTCAGTCAACATGTAGTGTCATGCACTGTAGTTTCATTGGATATTGGTTATGCTTTATTTTTATTAGAATTATAAATTATTGTGCATTAATAGTTAAATTAGAATTAAAATTATTTAAATTAAACAGGCCGAACTGAAACAGGGATGTAGTGAAACAGCGATGCAAGTGGGAGATGATGTCTTTTTTCGGAAAGGGATGCATCGTCTTTTTTACGAAAGGGATGCATCGTGCACAGTTTTCGCGCTAGGCCAAAAAATTGATTAGTGGTGACTGCTACACAATTTTCAACTTGATTAGCAGTGAATTAAAATTGATTAGCAATTTGTATGTGGACTTTTACGTAGGTAGGTGAAACTCGTCTTTTTTCTGTAACCGATCATCGTCATGTGATAATCGGTTATTAACCGATCCTCAAAATAACTCCCACCGCTTCGTCACCGTTGTGTCACGAATGGGTGGGAAGTGGTGTCGGCCATGCTAAGTGCAAAGCGGTTGTCCATGGCAGCACGCGGATCACACTTAAAGTCCGCGATGGTCGGTGAGTCTTCCGCGTACTCAGCCAGATAATGCGTCACTAGCTTCATTACCAGCGGGTAAACGAGTGACGCTGACATATTCTGCTCTGCCAACATGAGCTGTGAGGGAATGATCCGTGGCTGAGACTATTATATACAAGTCTGGAATGATTTAGAAGCAGTCAAGTGCTTGCAGCGGGAAGCGTGCATAATGTGCTGTCTGTCGTCACTTATCAAAGCGTTTCGTCTCGTTTGTAAGTTTATCCTGACTGGCATATGTGTATGTACTCCTGGGCAGTGTGGTGCTCGTAAAGACTGCAGGGGTTTCACATTGACAGACTTCTGAGACGTCCCACTCTGCCTGTGGCGCTGCGTGCATGTGATCGGCCAGTCACATAACAGGCGTGGCGCTGACTGTACGCTAGCTTCGTGGGATGGAAGGAGAGGGAGATAGCGGTCCCTACACACAAGCAGTTGTCTTGATAAAGTCGTTAGCACAGTTAACTCGGTCCGGGTCAGCACGCCAGTAGGCGTTAAATGCCAGCGCCGCCTGTCCGCTGCCACGTTTCGAAAGTTTTTTCCGCAACGCCATTCATACCACTGCCAAGCTTTATACTGTCGCCTGAAGTCGAAGTCGCCATTTTAACACTTTACAACGACGAACGTGACGAATATGAAGATGTGTTTACAATCGTACGGAAGCGGAAGGCGGAACTGTGGAAAATGAGATGAGTGAAAAACCGAAGCCATGGCACGCCAACGGAATCCTAATACACTAGATAACAGAATGGACGAACTGACGAGTGCCATTTTAATCCATTGCCATCCGTGGCAACATCGAGTATTTTTTATCAAACAATCTGTGGTTTATTTTGTATCGTACATGGGTGCGACACAAGTGGCATTTTGAGTCGCAACAGGGGTGAATTTGCATCGCATTTTGCGATGCGATACCGCTTAGTGCGAACACTGATCGTGCATCTGCCATTAGTAATCTGCTTACGTGCATGTAAAATGACAGCTTTTTCTAACTGTTCTGATACTTGCACTTTACATGCAACTTATGTACAGTACAAATTTTTCTGATGAGTTAGTCTCGGGTATTCTAAGACTAGATGTCTGAAGTGAAATATTATTCAAAGTAAGTACTGTAGGAGGAAGATGAGCCAGGCCGGGCCTGTCTTCAGCCCGGCAGGCCCTACTAAGACCGGCTGGGCGAGCTTGATTTGGCCAGAATGGCAGTGACCAGTACAGGCCTGGCCGGGCCGAAAAATGGACCAGTGCAGACCCCTAATCCCTAGCCCTAACCTGACGCTAATTAGTAACCCTAATAGTCTAACCCTAATCCTAACCCTAGCTCTAGGTTTCTGGAGTTATGGGTCGTGAGTAGACCTGAGACTTGCCGCCATTAAGTCAACTTAGTCAACTTGGCTGCTCCAAGTCAAGTCGAGTCATTTCAGTTCCAAGTCGCCGCCAAAATTTTCCACTCAAGTCGCCGCCAAATGTTAGGATAAGTCACAACTTAAAAAGTCAAAATACAGTGTGAACTTGCAATAGACAGCATGCATCATGTAGTTATATACTGGTTGAACTAGTTAATTCACAGTTCACATCAAAACAGCACTAAAATTATGCGATACATTTAGGCAGCAGGCCTACAGAACCAAAGTACGAAATAACCGAGGACCGAAATGACCAACTTCTGTGTATACGCGCACATGCACACACACACAGTGACAACGTGGTCTACAGCCAGGTGCTTTCACATCACAAAACATTGCAAACTAAGTGAGGCTGAATAGCAATCGTGAATAGGCCTATGATCATGGTCACGGTGCAAGTCGCTGACTTAAGTCACAACAACTTCAAGTCGAGTCATGAGGTGGTGTCTCAGTCGACTTTCAAGTCGTTTTGGTGCCAAGTCATGTCGTGAATGCGAACCCAAGTGACTCTCGGGTCTAGTCATGAGTCATGGATTAGAGTTTCTCTTCTGTATCTGTGAGAAATTCCAACATGGCTCATGTTGCAAAATGAAATGAAAACGTACAGTGCGTGTGTACACGGGAAATAACACTGTGCTTTGTCTGTTGGTTAACCCTTATGTGTTGATGTAATTCAGGCAAAGGTCTTGGCAAGAAAGAAGATGGCATGAAAGAGTCAATAAAAGTGAACATTAAGAAGAGTCGTTCTGGAGTAAAAATTTTCTGTTTAACTTTATTGTTGCCTGTAGTCACCTATTTGTTATTAATCCAAGGGTTGTGAATGGGATAGTGGAATATTTAGTTATCAGTGTTCTGTGGTTAAATATTTTAAACATCATGTTTTCTCTACTGTTGCTTAACTGTCGTAATTGTTGTTAAGGAAAGCATGTAATTTTTATTTAATTTTTTTCTAGTTATGTCAACTAAATATGATGCATACCATATTCGGTAGGTTTTCGAAAATTGAGAATAGAGTGAAGTTGTCTAACAAATAGCAGTAAAAATAATGCTCATTAGAGCGTAACAGAACTTAACTGTCAGCTGGCCACGATGATGTTATATATACACAACACAACTAAAAGGGAAGCTGGCATTAGTGTTAATGTGGAACTGGCGAACTGGTGGCCATTAATGGCAGGATCACGGTCAAGTGTCTGGCTGTTGATCCGGCCCTGCGTATCCTCTTGCTACAAGTGGAAGCTCTGTGTGCAGTGCAGCCAAGTGATCGGTTATTCAGAAAGAATAGTGCATGCTATACACACAACTGGCTGCAGACTGTAGCACTTCTGACGACTGAACATGATTAAACTACTTGCTGTTAGTCCAAAATCACACTGCAATACAGTCTCTCGGTATTTGCGTTATATTCAGCATAGCAGTGTTTTGACATTAGGTGGCGAACATGCTAGCTTCAGAGAGTTGCACTCACAAATCAAAAGTTGTAAGCAGTATAGCAGTGATATTTTAGTCTTAAAATATTTTTAGTTCGACTTCTAGCTTAGTTCGGCTGAACCCATTTTAGTTCTAGTTCAGTTCTAGTTGTGAAAAAAAATATTTTCGGTCGAATGTTGACATTCGATTTCAAAATTCATTTCAGTTTATTTTTGTTCAATTATTTTCATAGAAGTTATGGTTGTAACTGTAAATACTTTGCTAATTAAAATAACGCAGCAGTAATGTGAGTGTATGTGACTGCTAGGCGAGCTGTACGCATGGAGTTTATGTTTTGACAAGTGGGCTGAACCGATCAAATCATTGAAAACTCACACACACCTCAGCAGTCAGTAAGCAGGCCCACAGATGTTCTGCCAACAACACGCAGTGACACCATGTCACTGTCCCGAGATAATGTGAGCATTAAGACACAGAAATATGTGCATTTACAGCGATTTTGAAATGTGATTTCTGCGGCCTTTAGTCTAATGACCACAGACTGAAAAGATATGCTTGACAAAGGCTTGTGACGCCGACACACTGATCAGATCTTGCACTAAGGGTGCCAATCGAGTGTACACAGGCAGCTGCTGTTCCCAAAACTGCACCAAATCTACACCTCAGCAATCACCAATCAACAGCAGCAAGCTACAACTAAAAACCGTTCAGTTGAAAACACCTAAAACTCCGCCCCGAAACACTTCGTACGCAGGCAGAAACTATTTGTACTTTTCATAGTTTTAGTTCTTGATCTAATTTTCGTTCGACTTTTAGTTTAGTTCGTCACCAATCAGTTTAGTTCTAGTTATGAAAATATTTTTAGTTCTAGTTCAAGTTCTAGTGAACTAACAGCTTTAATTGTAGTCAGACTTCTGGTTCACTGCAGTAGAGAGTGTCTTGCAGTTAGCAGATCACTATGAAAGAAGGCCGGCTGTTATGCTGCAGCTGTTTGTGTGTCTGTAGGTTGGACATAATGTTGCGGACGAGTTTTCCTATCACTGGTGGGACCATGTGTTCAACCAGGCTGCTAACAACATTAGAGTCACTAATGCCGAGGTGTGCCTACTTGATTACATACTGATTTGAAACGTGGGTTTTCTGCACTGCTGTCTGTGTTCTCTGACTTTGCGTGTGCTGCTGTGTATTATTTTGTATACGTATGTTTGCATCGGCCTGCAGTTCTCTGATTTAAATAAGTGGATATAAGTAAGTAAGTAAGTAACTTTGTAGAGTGCATCGTCCAGAAAGCTCTAATGCGCTATGTGCACAAGTAAGCTGAAAATGAAAACGCCTTCAGTGAACGCTTGAAGAAGTCTCTGCTGATGGCCGGATCTCTCAGACTGTCTGGTAACCAGTTCCATATCGCAGGGCTGGCCACAGAAAAAGCCCGCCGACCCTAACTGCTGAGACGATGGCGAGGCACGACGAGAAGACCTCGGCTGGCAGAGCGAAGATGTTGTCTGGAGGCGACGCTGGAGACAGACTGGCAGAGGTCGACGAGGTACTGGGGTGCTTGGTTGTGGTTGGATATTGCCTGCTGTCAGTTATCATTTTCGAAGTGTGCGCGACGTATTACCGGAGGAACTGAACAGTTTTCACACATGTAGTAGATGAATGTGAAGAGCCGGCTTCACTTTCTGACACAGTTGTGGCTTGGTGGTGAAATGATAAAGATGAAATATAGAGAGGCTACAAGTTTAGTAGCAGTTGTCGTATTAGCAAGTAGCAACTTTGAGCAAACTTATCACATACTTGGGAACGTTAATTTATTCGTTAAATAAAAGATGCTCTGATTAGGCTGTGAAATGCTGCAGTTAGATGTGATGAAAATGTCTCCAAGGTGTTAATATAACAGTGTCAGTTATACAGACTAAGCTAAGTTGACCAGCGGTTGCTGAAACTGGAGCCCTATATAAGAATGTCGGATATTGTCAAACAGTGATCATGTTGTAGGTTGATTTTGTGGAAGTATAACTTCTGACAGTGCTGTCTTCAGTGTACATATCCACCTGTGAACACATGTGTTTGTGTCACTGTGAAATGTGTAGAACTGTGTGAAGTTTGACGTAACCAACAGCAACTTGCAGGTTGACCGTCATAAAAGACACTCACCTGTGTCGTCCGACAGACGTCACCTGTACGGGAATTTTATCAAGGTGTGTTGGTGTTGTCTAGTTTCTTTGTAACACAGCAGTGAAACATTAGCGAAATAATATTGATTTAGAGACGAAACGTAGTAAAACTTAATAATGATGTTTATGAACAACAGCCGCCGTATTCAAGTTGCAGACCTGTACAGATTTATCACGACTGCATTTCTTCTTTATTCTTTAAGATTATCAGAGCTTTTCTGTGTTGTATTGTGTACTGAAGCTGTGTACAGTCATAAGCACATGTAGATGAGCAGTTCTTACAGTTCTCTAGATTGGGTTTTGTCACACTGGGCCCATTTCACTGTGCATAGATTAATTTGTGTGTATTTTGTGTTTTTGTTTCATACTGCATATTTGTTGTATTATTGTGAGCTTGGCGTGGTGGACCTGATGGGATTGAAGCCTAATCCCTAGGACCCTATTTTCGTTCAGTGCTTTGAGTGACACTGTTGGTTGGGTCATTTGACCCGTAAAAAACCTGTCCCCTATATGACCTACAGTGTGTTTGGTGGGGCGTTAAAACGTTGCTCAACTCTTTTTTAGCCTTTTCACAGCCAAGTGGCATTACTGAAGATGACTGATGGCACGTGACATTTGCAGCTGTTTCAGTAGCATCACAAGTATTAGTGATGAATGTTGAGTGTAGATTTGTCATCATTTATCATTTGTTTAGTCATCATGGTGATGAGAGTCATATGCTTTATTGCTTTTAACTTGGCTGTGAGTGAATGCCTCAGTGAAAGTCTGTGAAAATTATTTTCTGGAGACGTGTGCCTGGGACTATCATGGAAAATGTTGTCAAATTGTGGTCACTCCGAAAAGTCGTGGAAATGCGAGTTTATTTTTTTTTACGGAAAACAGTACTTTGCGGTCGTCGCGTGGAAGATTGACTGGAAATGTGGGAAAACAGTTGCTGGAAAGTATTTAGCGTGTGTCAAATGTGACTGTGATGTAGCTAATGTATTGCATGCAGCTGTGTGCTGTGACTGTGACGTAGCGAACGTATTGCATGCAGCTGTGTGCTGTGACTGTGATATTGCGAATGTATTGCATGCAGCTGTGTGCTGTGATTGATGCAGTCAGCAACACTCACCTATGACGATGACAGCGATGCTGTGCGTGAAGTGTCTGTCAGTCGCAGTCCTACCGAGTGCAGCGCTGATCTGTCATCGCCGACTTCAACGTTAGTTACGACCTGATTTTATTTCTCGCTGTCTCGACAGAATGTTTTATTATGTGTCGGTAGCATTTACTGTGTTTAAGGCATTTCGACTGGAAATGCTGTTCGTCTGTGGCTTTTTGGTGTACAGTCAATCAATCATTCAAGTTGTACACGGTGCCACGATTCATCAGTGGAAATAACGAGTCAGAGGCGCCGGAGTGAGCCACGAGATCAGTCAAGAGTGAACAGATGAGTCTTTAGAGCACGGGAAAACTGTTGAGTGGAGGTAGCTGTTCTGACTTTCAGTGGAAGCCGATTCCATGTAGTTGCTGCTGTGACGGCTAATGCACAGTCTGAACCTTTGTTCGATGTCTCTGGCTTCACCAGTAAACCAACACCTGACGACCATAGCTGATGAGAGCTGAAAGCTCGTATCAGTACAATATCGTAACCATTATCATCAGTTTTCTACGTCTCTCTCAGTGCTCTGGCATTGTTGTTTGATCACAGTTAAGGCTTAATGTTCATAGAATGACGGCAATCCACGGCATGTTAACAGTCGTTATGGTTGCTGTTCTCTGAGACTTACTTGTGGAAAGTATGAACAATCAGCCCATGGGCTCTGACTCTCAGCTGCCAGGACAACTATATTAGCAAGATGACCTATAAACCAATTAAACTGACCTAGTTTTTTGGATTTTGATCACAGTTCAGTAGTAAGTTTGTGCATGCAGGATTACAAATCTCTGCGTTTAGTGGTTGTGATTTGTGTCACCCTGGTTAACGCACAGACAGCTTTTGACCAGTTATACTATTAGCTCAACCAGCTTAACTAAAATAGATCAATTCGACCACCAGCGTCGCATCACAGCAACAACTCCTATCTGCCAGCCGACGACTTCTAGTCGTTCCACGTTGCCCGCTAAACACCACTGCCCGACGAGCTTTTTCTGTGGTCCGTCCGTCGGTGTGGAATTTTTTGCCAGACCACTTGTGCGATTCTGGTGTTGGCAGAGACAAATTCAGACAACATTTGAAAACGTTTCTGTTCACTTCGTATACAGGTTTTACTTTTATGCGCTATAAATTTACGTTGACATTGACATTGTAATAATAATTTTTATTATTATACATAGTAATGGTAAAAAGTTACAGATTAGAGGGAGGGTCACTTACACGGAGTGATAACTACCAATAAACATTAAATGATGTTGAATGTTAGCATTACAGAGAGCTAAATCAACTACTACTACTACTACTGTTATTGCTACTTAGCGAGGATGTTTCCAATACTGTTGCAGTGAGTGTTGCAGTGACACACGTTTTTTTGTTGTAGACTTAACGATGATTTATTGAATCGCCGCAGTGGCCTGACTGGGCACAGGTGAGCCTTAGTCCATAGTTCTGTTATATTTAACATGTTTAGTGAAACTGCTGATTAAATGTTCTTGGGTAGCTGCGGATGCAAGAGTGAGAAACTTACTGAACCTCGGAATTTACTGGTCAGTATTGGTGCAATCAAATGACATTTATTGAACAACAAAGGGTTTGAAGGCCAGTTGTGGCTACAGACGCTGCAAGGGTGCACTTCTTTTCTCGAAAAAGTTGACGACCTTTTTTGTCATCGCCCTCAAAACTTGACCTCTCCAGCAGTGGGGTCCACATATTTGAGATATTGAGGCCCGCAGAACACAATGTTAGAGAGAACACTGTTACTTTACTGAATAAAGCAGGCCATATGTCCCAACAAAGTCAGTTTTTTTTGTTAAAAAATCCACTCAATCGACGATTGGGGGAGCATGCCCTCTCCTCCCCCTGGCTACACCCCTGTAATGAAAGCCTCTTGCTTTGATTGCTGGAAAGGATTCATCACAGAATTGATCCAATATGTGCTGAGTGAGACATTAAATTTAACTCGCTGATTGACTTAGTTTGATTGACTTGAAACGATGTTAATTTGTTGTTTACGTAAAATGTTATTGTTCCCGTGTGCTGTGGTGTGTTATACACTGGGTGACTTTAACTTTCGCTTAAACTTAAGTTTTAAACTATAGTTATAAACCAAAGTTTAATCTGGACCTGAGAGTCCAGTTTTAAACCAATGCTCAGATTAACTTTGGTTTCAACTCGGTTTAACTTTTAAAACTAGGTTTCAGACCGAAATCGGAGATGACACTTATGCACTTTGTATAAAGGCAATAAAAGCCTGATTATCAACGATAACAGTCACTCACGAAACTCATTTAAAATTCCTTGCTGCATTCAGCAATTAGATATAGACCTTTACTGCAATGGCAGTGGTGCAGGAAAATAAACAATATGTGCCATTTTGTTGACGTCTGGTTTAAGCGATAGTTGAAGTGGTCTCGGTTCTAAACCTAACTTAAAAACTAGAGTTTTAACAAAACTGCCTATCTAAATGCATTGCGCAAGTTCAGTTTAAAACTGGATAAGACTGGCGTCACTTTACTTTTTGGATTAACTGCATGTTTAAGCGGAAGTTCGGTCTAAAACTATAGTTTAAAACTTAAAGTCACCCACTGTGTTTTTAATGATTCTAATTTTATGCCATTGCCAGCGAGGAGCCATCATGCGTCCGTGATCGTGTAGTAAGTTTGTTAGCATGAAAGCTTATGCAAACTGCTCGTGGGAATTTCACCAAATTTACACCTTGTCATTGCTTACATGATGACGATGATGATGATGATGATGGTTGTCAGGGCAGCGAGGCATGGACATCAGATGAGTGGTAAGCTGGCTCGTCTCGCACAACAAGAAGCCGCCCAGTCATCAACACAGGTGTCACGTGTGTCGACCGTTGTCAGCACATCAGTAATAGAAGGCCGTCGGCATAAACATGACAAGAGTCAGAAGAAGAAGAAGAAGAAGATAAAGTTGAAAAGAACTGGAACCGAGCAGAGCTGATGAACGCTGACTATATTCTAGGCTATTAGTGAAGATGATTTCGTTGAGTGCTTTCAGGGTCACCGCTCAGTTGAAAACACTTCTTGTATTACTCCGATAAATGTTTGTTGAAGCTAAAATACTGATCTACCAGCAGAGGTCGGCAAACTTTTCCACCGACTTGCTGCGTTGAACATCTTTATAGTCACTAACGGGCCACATTTAATAGAAACAAAACGAAAAATTATTTTCTCACAAAGAATACTTTCGTAAAAACTGTATTATTTGGTGCTTAAAGAAAGTAACATGCAGATTGGCTGTGAAATCTCACTGCAGTCTCGTTATGTGCATTATTCTGTCTCTGTTTATGAATAAGAAAGTGATTTTCATTTGAGAATACCTGGGAGCGTACAGATTGACGGATCCATGCTGGAACATCTGCGAGCTGCATCAGACTCGGTAGACCTTGTGGGCTGATAGTGTGCCCATCTACAGCACATGGCCAAGCTCAGTTGTATACGGCCTGGTGAAGTGAGATACAGCACATGGCTTTGGGCAGTGTTTAGTGATGTTCAACTATTTATTTATGTCGTGACTTGTGAGTGCGTTCATCAGCACATCACTTGGCCACGTGACTATTGTCATCAGCGGACATAGTTGTAGGCGGCCGTCATCAACAAGTTTAGTCAGTGGACACCGACTCCACAATGTGCTTCATCACCTGTGTCTGACCATGTGAGCGTTCTAACGACAATATAATAAGCCATCTGTGCAAATTAGCAGCATGCTGACCTTGTCTGGTTTGCAAACAGGGACGGGGTCAGCGGTTAAAGTGCAAAATTAGAGGTGGGGGAACGCTACATTCAGGTTTGGGCCCCTGACAATGGTCGTGTGCCTTTCCCTAGCATTATAACAATCTGAGGTGGAGGAACGCTTTGAGCCATAAATTGGAGGTGGGGGAACGGCGTTCCCTTGCATCCCATTACACTTTAACCACTGACGGGGGTGTAAGCACCAGGCTTCGATCTCCTTTGTCAGTTGTGGGCCACCGCCATGCTGAACTATGGCGGTGGCCCACAACTGACAAAGGAGATCAAAGCCTGGTGATTACACCCCTGTCCCCAAAACTCTACCGAACACTTCTAGCCTTCCTCGATGTCTTGTTTTGTAACATACATTGGTGCCAGTGCTCCTGATGCGTTCTCTGATGTGTCTGCTGTTCATCGACTTTCATTCACTGTCGCTCTTTGTATTATTGTCATCTTGTATTTGATTGTATTGTGTGAATATTTATGCAGGTCGGTTGAGCATGTACTGTAATTAGGTCAGTTTTTTGTCGCAGCCAGGATGAAATTATATCCTGGCAGTTAAACTGAAATTTAATGAGATAGTTAAACTTAAACCAATTGTGCAAATTGTTTTCTAGTAGACATAAAGGCCTGCTGTGGTTCAAAGCCGCATGTGATGACGATCAGAATAAACAC